>ENA-OWYG01000958-OWYG01000958.1-human-gut-metagenome-genome-assembly--contig:-NODE-958-length-16014-cov-8.656933_pt1 | contig 16014 bp, 14 predicted proteins | sample MGYA00249747_ERZ652080 | MGnify/ENA primary metagenome ERZ652080 (study PRJEB26925, sample SAMN05827071) | human gut metagenome | biome: ENVO:2100002; feature: ENVO:00000062; material: ENVO:00002003...
ATCTACACTCGACTAGTCGTCGGCAGCGTCAGATGTGTATAAGAGACAGCTTTTGCTCAATATCTATGAAAAGTGATTTTTGATTATTTTTTAATTATAAATCTGAAAATTGAAAAGTAAAATTTACGGTCGGGTAGTTCGTCTATCCGACCGTTTTTTATATGTATGGATATTGCTTGCCGTTACAATTTTGCAATTGTTTTAAAATTGTCTTATTTGGATAATTCCGTGAACGAAATATAACTTTATTTCCGATTATTTTGGGGCAAAAATAAACGGCGGTTTTTGACCGCCCGACACACTATATTATACTTAAATTAACTTATATACCCTTATTACCAACCGATTTATTATTGCAAATCAATTCTTTAATCAAATTTCGTTCTAAAATAAAAAAGGCGGATACTCTCCGCTTACATCTTACTATATATTACGCAGTATCACGCATCTGCCATTGTTTTAATTCTTTCATCAATTCGGATTTTGTTTTCGTAGGTCAGTTGTCTGAAATGTTCAATCAAATCGGCTTCGTTCGGTGTAATTTGTGAGTTGCTGTATGGATTTTTGATATCTGACATGCCGATAAGGTAGTCAACCGTAACGCTGAAAATTTCCGCCAAATTTTTGAGCGTGTCAATAGACGGCTGTGTAATGCCCTTTTCATATTTTGAAATCGCACTTGCCTTTAAATTCAGCTTTTCCGCAAGCTCAGTCTGTGACATATCGTTGTCAACACGCAATTCTTTTAATCTGACTGAAAACTCCATAATAACACCTTTGCCTGTAATTTAGTTTCTTTGATTTATTATACCATTTGTTTCATAAATAATAAAAATAATAGCCAAATCAGATTAAAATATGTTGACAATTGCAAAATAGGAATATATAATTATCTTAACAAGACAATTATTCTTGCTGCTATATCTTATTAGGAGGTCAATTATGAGAACTAAAGTCAAAAAATTAACATCGGTTATTCTTGCGGTTGTAATGATGCTCGGCATCTTGACAATCGCACCGCTCACCGTAAGTGCGGCAACCTACGGAGACTTTGAATATACCCTCGAAGATGATTTTACATGCACGATTACGGGTTATAAAGGTTCTGCGGCTAATGTTACTATACCCTCAACTATTCATGACTATAAGGTTTGTAAGATAGGGGCGGGGGCTTTTTATGATTGTAGCAGTTTGGAAAAAATTGTTATTCCAGATAGTGTAAAAGAAATATGTTGGTCACCTATGTATGGGTGCTTTCAAAAATGTAACAATTTGAAAGAGATTTATATAGGCAGTGGTTTTGAGAAGAGCCTTTTTGATATGTACACTTTGAGTGGATGTAATTCTCTGGAGAAGATTGTGTTTTCTGAAGATAATAATTATTATTGCAGTATTGATGGAGTTCCTTTCGATAAGAGTAAAACTTCTATATGTCGTTATCCTGCTGGTAAAAAGGATAAGGAATATACAATTCCTGATACAGTCAGTGAATTATCTATGGCAGACGAATTTTTTTACAATGAAAATCTCAAAACAATAGTTATTCCAAAAAGTGTTAAATCAATAGGAGAGTACACATTCGGAACTGTCGATAGTTTTCCTATTACAATCAAAGGTTACAAAGGCACAGCCGCAGAAGAATATGCAAAAGAAAATGGGTTTAAATTTATTGCACTTGATGTTTCAGAACCAACCTCTGTATCATTAAACAAAACATCATTAACTTTAGATGTCGGAAAGAGTTATACTCTTACAAAGACAGTTTCACCGTCAAATGCTGTGACTTCTTATACTTGGAGCAGTTCAAACACAAGTGTTGCGACTGTTGACGGCAACGGTAAAGTAACCGCCAAAGCGTCAGGTACGGCAACAATCACGGTAAAAACTTCAAACGGCAAAACCGCAACTTGCAAAGTTACCGTAAGTCTTCCCGCTCCGCAGATTACAGGTCTTGCAAACACAACAGGCGGTATCAAAATTTCGTGGAACAAGGTTGACGGCGCTTACGGTTACAGACTTTATTACAAGCCTGTATCGGGTGGTTGGAAACGCTTTAAAGACACAACCGCTACATCGTTTACCGATTCGGGAGTAGTACCGAATAAAACCGAAACATACACAATCCGTTGCATTGACAAGAACGGCAACACTGTCAGCGGTTTCAATTCAAAAGGCTGGTCAAAAAAATACACTCCCGTTGCTCCGACAATTTCAAAACTCGATATCACCACAGGCGGTATCAAGCTTAGTTGGAACAAAATCGCAGGTGTTTACGGCTACAGACTTTACTATAAAACATCGTCAGGCGGTTGGAAGAGATTTAAGGATACAACTGCCACATCGTTCACCGATTCGGGAGTAAGTCCTAACAGAACCGAAACCTACACAATCCGTTGTATTGACAAGAACGGCAACACCGTCAGCGGTTTTTATTCAAAGGGTTGGTCGAAGAAATACACTCCTGTTGCTCCGACAATTACAAGGCTCTCAAATACATCAAAGGGTGTAAGCGTAACTTGGAATAAAATCGCAGGCGTTTACGGCTACAAACTTTACAGAAAATATGACGGCGGAAGCTGGACAAAGGTAAAAGATACAACTTCAACCTTTTTCACAGATTCAGGTGCTAAAAAGGGTAAGAAGGTAACCTACACAGTCCGTTGTATTGACAGAAAAGGCAAAACGGTAAGCGGTTACAACTCAAAGGGTTGGTCAATCACAAGAAAATAGTATTTTAATCAGAAATCCCGACAGGTTTTGTGCTGTCGGGATTTTTGCTTGTTTTTACCATTGAAAAGACTGAATAATAATGTTATAATAAATCCGAATATAGAAAATTGTGAATAACTTTATCGAAAATGGGAGATGAAAACGAAAAATGGCAATAAAGGTAACGCTCCTTACACACACACCTAACCCTGAACAGACGGTTGCAATGGCGGCAAAGCTTTGCTACTCGCCGTCAGGGATTGAAGATATAAGAGAAGGTCTTGATGAGGAAAAAACTTCCTCATTTATTGATATGCTTGCAAGCCTCGGCCATGCAAGTCCGACCGAACACGCATATTTTACATTCGGCATTGAGGGCATTTCAAGAGCCTGCTCACACCAGCTTGTCCGCCACAGAATTGCATCCTACAGTCAGCAGTCACAGCGATATGTTGACGGCACAAGGTTTGACTTTGTAACTCCGCCCGAGATTGCAAAGAACGAAAAGGCTCTTGCCGCCTATGAAAAGGCTCTCAAGGTTGAGGCTGACGCTTACAAGGAAATCAGAGATGCGCTTGCTGTCGGTTACATCAACGAGAAGTGTCCCGATAAATACAGCGGAACGGATGAAGAAATTATCAATGCCTACAAGGCTGACGACAAAAAATCCTGCAATGCTTTCATCAAGAAAGCCAATGAGGACGCAAGATTTATTCTTCCGAATGCATCGACAACAAAAATTGTCTGCACTTTCAATGCAAGAAGTTTGCAGAACTTTTTTGCACACCGTTGCTGCAACAGAGCACAATGGGAAATTCGTGAGGTTGCCGAACAGATGCTTTTGCAATGTCTTGAGGTTGCTCCGCACCTTTTCAAAAACTGCGGTCCGTCATGCCTGTTCGGACCATGCCCCGAGGGCAATATGTGTTGCGGAAAGCAAAAGGAAATGCGTCAGAAATACGGCAGAGAAAAGTAAGGTATATATATGAAAAGCAAAATTATTGTTATTGAGGGACTTGACGGCAGCGGAAAAGCTACGCAGACAAAGATTTTGTGCGAAAAATTTTCCGCTCTCGGCAAAAAGGTCACAAAGCTTGAATTTCCGAATTATGAAAGTCCTGCCGCCGCTCCCGTGAAGATGTATCTTGACGGTGAATTCGGTGACAAGCCCGATGATGTCAATGCCTATGCGGCGAGTGCGTTTTATGCGGTTGACCGTGTTGCAAGCTATCTTCAGTTTTGGAAAAAGGAATGTGACAACGGCGGTGTGATTTTAAGCGACCGCTATGTGACTTCAAATATAATTTATCAGATGTCCAAACTCCCGAAAGAGGAGTGGAACAGCTTTATTGATTGGCTGAACGATTTTGAATACGAAAAGCTCGGGATTCCGAAACCCGACCTTGTAATCTACCTTGATGTTGAACCCGAGGTTTCGCAGAAGCTTATGGAAAAACGCTACGGCGGTGACAACAGCAAGAAAGATTTGCATGAAAAAAACCTCCGTTTCCTTCTTGACTGTCGAAAAAGTGCAGTTTATGCCGCTAAAAAATGCGGCTGGAAGGTTATTAATTGCTGTGAAAACGGAGAGATTAAGAGTATAGAAAAAATATCGGAAGAGATAGAGAGGGTAGCGGCTGAAATTTATGCTGAGCTTTAAAAAAATTGAGCAAAGTGACATAAACGAACTTAAAAAATACTACGATTATGATGAGTGCATGGGTTGCGATACCAACCTTTTGAACGCTTATCTTTGGCGAAACGAATACAATATTAAATTTGCTTTTTATGATGATACAATTGTCAAGGTGTATTGTAATCCCGACGAGTCTGTTTGGGGTTACTGTATGCCTACAGGTAAAAATATAAAGGGTGCGCTTGAAGAGGTTTTCAAAGATGCCGAGGAGAGAAACGGCAATTTGCGAATTGTTATGCTGACAAACGGCAATCGTGCAATGCTTGAAACAATGTTTCCCGGCAAATTTGATTATGTCCGTTCACCCGAAAATCAGGATTACATTTATACTTCCCGTGACCTTGCAACCCTTGCGGGCAAAAGGTTTCACGCAAAGCGTAACCACATTTCAAAATTTTACAGAACCTACACCGATACCCGTTTTGAAACTTTGTCGGATTCAAACATTCCCGATGCATTAACGGTTGCAAAACTGTGGTGTGCGGAAAATGACACCAATCCCGAAGCTTCAAGCGAAATTATGGCAATCAGGGAAATGTGCGACCTCAAAGACGAATATAATGTCAAGGGCGCTGTACTGTATGTTGACTCAAAGCCCGTTGCCATGACACTCGGAAGTGAAATTTCACCCAAGGTGTATGACATCAACTTTGAAAAGGCACTTCGTGAATATGACGGTGTTTATGCCGTAATCAACAACGAATTTGCCAAAACTCTTACGCAGTATGAGTATATAAACCGTGAGGAAGATATGGGACTTGAGGGACTCAAAAAGTCTAAACTTTCATACAATCCCGTTATTATTCTCGACCGCTGGAATGCAAAACCGAAAAAACGATGAAAACGATATTTCGCAAAACCGAAAAATCCGATACCGAAAGCCTAAAAAAGCTGTGGCTTTCGTGTTTTGACGAGGATGTAACTGCCGTCAACCTGATTTTTGACAGCGACCTTTTTGACGGTTGCTGTGCCGTTGTTAACGATAGAATCGTTTCGGCTCTTTACCTTGTAAAAGGTACGCTCAACGGCGAAAAATCGCATTATCTTTGCGGTGCGTCAACCGATAAATCTTTCCGTGGCAACGGGATAATGTCAAGGCTGATTGATTTTGCACTTAATGATGCAAAGAATAACGGTGATGTCTATTCTCTGCTTTTTCCTGCAAATGACGGCTTGTACGGCTTTTACACAAAACTCGGATATGCTTTAAACTGCACCGTAAAAAGCCGTGAAATTTCAAGGCAAACGCTTGAAAGTTTTGCGGAGAAGGGCTTGAATATCGGCTGTTCAAAAGAAAATTCTTTCATATACGGTGAGAATTTTTTTGAATTTGCAAAGTCCTATTATGAGATTTACGGCTCAAAGGTGATCAATAAGAATGACTGCTTTGCCGTATTTGATGAAAACGAAAATACTGCCGATGTTTTTTACTCGGCTTATAAAAATATAAACGAACTTTCCGCACTTTTGCTTGAAAATACAAAATCAGAAAGGTTTGTGTTTACGGGCAAATCCGACAACGATCTTTTTGAAAACTGTAGGTTACAAAAATGCGGAATGATTAAATCACTCGACAAAAACCATAAAATTCCCGACGATGTCTATATCGGGATCACTCTTTCCTGAAAGGAAGTTTACTATGTTCTATGTATTTCTTGCAGAAGGCTTTGAAGAAACAGAGGCGCTTGCCCCCGTTGATGTAATGCGCAGGGCAAAGCTTGATGTTAAAACAGTCGGTGTAACAGGCGAATGTGTTACAAGCTCACACGGTGTGCCTGTAAAAGCCGATATCACAATTGACAATATTGACCTTGACGATGTTCAGGGTGTTGTACTCCCCGGCGGTATGCCCGGAACTCTTAATCTTGAGGCAAACGAAAAGGTTATTGAGGCTGTTAAGTATAGCTGTGAAAACGGCAAAATCGTTGCCGCAATCTGTGCCGCTCCGTCAATTCTCGGTCATCTCGGAATTCTTGACGGCAAAAAGGCAACCTGTTTTCCGGGTTTTGAAAAGGAACTCAAGGGTGCAGACTATACAGGCACTCACACCGTAACGGACGGCAATATTATTACCGCAAAGGGTGCAGGCTGTGCAATTGAATTCGGTCACGCAATTGTTTCTCTCGCAGTATCAAAGGATGCCGCCGACAAGGTTATCGGTGATATGCAATGCCTGTGAAAAATGTTCGTGAGCTGAAAAGTCAGCTCCGTGCAAAACATAAAAAAATCCGAAAAACCTGTCCTCCCGAAAAAAAGCAACAGCTTGACCTCGCACTGCAGAACGCTTTTCTGGCAAGTGAGGAATACAAAAACTGTGATGTGCTTTTTGCCTTTGTTTCATCACCGATTGAGGTTGACACCTCGCTTATTCTTGAAACAACGCTGAAAGACGGAAAAAGGCTTGCTTTGCCAAAGTGTAAAAATAATTTCGGCGAAATGGATTTTTACCTTGTAAATTCACTTTCTCAGCTTGAAAAGGGTGCGTTTTCAATCATGGAACCAAACCCCGAGGTTTGCGAAAAGTACGAGGATTTCTCACACGGACTCTGCCTTGTTCCGGGACTTTGCTTTGATATGCAGGGATTCCGCCTTGGATTCGGCAAGGGTTACTACGACAGATTTTTACAGAATTTTTCGGGAACAAGCGTTGGGCTTTGCTACTCCAAATGTATAGAGCATACTCTGCCCTCGGGAGTGTTCGACCGTCCCGTTGACGCCGTGATTACCGAAAAATATACCAACCGAACAAATAACGAGTTTGTAAAGGAATGATACATTATGAACCCTGATAATTTTAATATGAGCGAACAGGAGCTTAACGCTCAGCGTCGCAGAAGAGCCGAAAACTTTAAACTTAATATTGATGAAAGCGAGTATGAGGACGATAATTTCGTCAAGTCTGAGGATGAACCGTCAAACCTTAATTCATACAGCGGTCAGGATGTCAAAAAGCAAATGGCCCGTGAATCAAAGCAGGTTTTAAAGCAGAAGAAAAAGGAAGAAAAAAAGGCTCTTAAAGCAAAGAACAAGTATAATCGCAGAACCTTCCGCTTTATCTGGATTATCTCGGTTTTAATTGTCGGAGCAATGGCGGCTGTATATATAATAACAGGCATGAACGATTTGCTTGCCGTGAACAGAACCGATTCCTCAACCGTGAAAATTGAAATTCCCGAAAATCCGACTGTTGACGATGTTACAAAGGTACTTGTTGACAATAAAGTAATCGGTGAGCCGTCATATTTCAAGCTTTTTGTCAATGTTACAAAGTCTGCCGATGATTTTACTCAGGGTACATATGAAATTCGCAGAAATATGGACTACGAGGCAATCATCAACTTCCTTTCGAGTAACAACAACAGAACCGACACGGTTTCCGTTACAATTACCGAGGGCGAAAGCGTTCTTGAAATTGCCAACACTCTTGAAAAGAACGGTGCTTTGGGCGACAGGGACGAGTTTCTTTCGCTTTGCAATTCCGAAAAGTTTGACAGCGACTTTGACTTTATCAAGGCTGAAACAAATGCGGACAAGCGTTACTACAAGCTTGAGGGCTATCTCTATCCGGATACCTACGAATTCTACAGAAACGAAAATGCAGAATCCGTAATCTACAAATTTCTCAACAACTACGAAACAAAGATTAACGAAAAGCAGACTGTTGACGGATATTCAAAGAAAACAACAGTTTTGAAAATGGTTGAAGAGAGCGACACAAAGTATTCGCTTGATCAGGTTATGACAATCGCATCTATCATTCAGGCAGAGGCGGCTGACAAAGAGGATATGTACTACATTTCTTCAATTCTACACAACCGTCTTACAGCTGACAGCAGTCTCGGCGTGTCAAGCCTCGGTCTTGATTCAACAAAGTTCTATCCGTACAGAAGCCTTGAGGATGTTCCCGAAAATGACAGAAGCACCTACAAGAGCAGATATGATACATATGACAGGAAGGGACTTCCTTACGGTCCTATCTGCAACCCCGGTATGGACGCAATCATTGCCGCACTCAATCCGAACAGCTCGGATTATTACTTCTTCTGTCATGACAGCAAGGGACAGGCTTATTACGCATCAACACTTGAACAGCAAAACGCAAATCTGGAGTATATTGAAAGCTATGATAACTAATTTTGAAAAACCCGAAATTTTGTCACCGGCAGGTGATATGGATTGCCTTAAATCCGCTTTAAACTTTGGCGCAGATGCAGTTTTTCTTGCAGGAAAAATGTTCGGAATGCGTTCCGCACCGCAGAATTTTGATAACGATCAGCTCAAAAAAGCTTGTGACCTTGCCCACGCAAAGGGTGCAAGAATCCATGTGACCTGCAACACACTTCCACGCAATAATGAAATTCCTCACCTTCAGGAATTTATGGAGAATGCTCAGGCTTGCGGAGTTGATGCGTTCATAATTGCCGACCTCGGTGTTTTTGAGGCGGCTAAAAAGTATGCGCCAAAGGTTCAGCGCCACATTTCGACTCAGGCGGGAGTAACAAACTATGCGGCGGCAAATGTGCTTTACAATATGGGTGCGTCAAGGGTTGTGCTTGCAAGAGAAATTCCGCTTGATGAAATTGCCGAAATGCGTGCAAAAGTTCCGAAAGAGCTTGAAATCGAATGCTTTGTACACGGTGCAATGTGCGTTTCATTTTCGGGCAGATGCCTTATTTCAAGCTATATGACAGGCAGAGATGCGAACCACGGTGACTGCGCTCAGCCGTGTCGCTGGAAGTATCATCTTTACGAAGAAAACCGTCAGGGACAGTATTTTCCTGTTGAAGAAACAGGTGACGGCACATATCTCTACAATTCAAGAGATCTCTGTATGATTGAGCATATCCCCGAGCTTGTAAAGGCAGGTATTTCAAGCTTTAAGATTGAGGGCAGAGCAAAGTCGGCTTACTATGTCGCTGTTACAACAAACGCTTACCGTCACGCTGTTGACGATTATTTTGCAGAGGGTGACGATTATGTTCTCAAACCGTGGATAAGGGAAGAACTTGAAAAAATCAGCCATCGTGAGTACAACACAGGCTTCTATTTCGGCAGAGAACCCGGTCAGGTTACGGGCAACGGAGGATATATCCGTCATTATGACAATGTTGCATTGTGTGAAGAGCTTGTTGACGACACAACCGCAGTGATCACTCAGCGCAACAAATTCTATGTGGGCGACACACTTGATGTACTTCCGCCAAGCGGAGTGCCGTTTGAAATCAAGTGTGAATCACTTACAACCGACGAGGGTATGCCCGTTGAAAGTGCGCCGCATCCGATGCAAAGACTTACAATGAAATGCAACGCTCCCGTTCCGTCAGGCTCGGTTATCAGAAAAAAGCGTGATTAATCCCGAATTTTGCTATTGACAACACAAAGAAACAGTTCTATAATCTATGTATTGAAATTGAATTACAATATTCGGCTGTGACGGGATTAACCGAGATGTCAGCATTTCAGAGAGAAAGCCGTTTTGGTGCAAGGCTTTTATGTGAAGTTTCGGTGCGCTGCCCCTGAGCTCTGTGTGATTAAGCACAGCGTATTTCTGCGTTAAGGAAATGTAATCTTATGACGATTACTCAAAGCGGACGCTTGGCGTCAATTTGGGTGGTACCGCAGGATATTCCTGTCCCATTGTATTTTTATACAATGGGATTTTTTATTTTGCTCGGTTGCATACTTTAAACAAATTTGAACGAATATTGTATTCCCCTGTGAATTTGTATAAGGAGAGATTTTTTATGAAGTGGACAGGACTTAACGAATTAAGAGAAAAGTTCCTTGAATTCTTTGAATCAAAGGGTTGTTTAAGACTCCCCAGCTTTTCGCTTGTTCCAAAGGACGACAACAGCCTTCTGCTTATCAACAGCGGTATGGCTCCTATGAAAAAATATTTTACAGGTGAGGTAACACCTCCTCGCAAGCGTGTTACAACCTGTCAGAAATGTATCCGTACTCCCGACATTGAGCGTGTCGGCATCACAGCCCGTCACGGTACATTCTTTGAAATGCTTGGTAACTTCTCATTCGGCGACTATTTTAAGCACGAGGCTACAGCATGGGCATGGGAATTCTTTACAAAGGTTCTTGAGATGCCGCCCGAAAAGCTCTATGTTTCAATTTATGAGGACGATGACGAGGCTTTTGACATTTGGACAAAAGAAGTCGGCGTTGATCCGTCACATATGGTAAGACTCGGCAAGGAAGATAACTTCTGGGAACACGGTTCAGGCCCCTGCGGTCCGTGCTCCGAAATCTACTTTGACCGTGGCGACGAAAAGGGCTGCGGCAGACCCGACTGTCATGTAGGCTGTGAATGTGACCGTTTTGTTGAGGTTTGGAACCTTGTATTTACTCAGTTTGAGAGTGACGGCAAAGGTAACTACACTCCTCTTGAACATCCGAACATTGATACAGGTATGGGCCTTGAAAGACTTGCCTGTGTTATGCAGGGTGTTGATAACCTTTTCCTCGTTGACACAATTCAGAACATTATGAAACACATCTCACAGATTACAGGTGTTGAGTACGGCAAAAATGAAAAGAGCGATGTTTCGCTCCGTGTTATCACAGACCATATCCGCAGTACAACATTTATGATCGGTGACGGTGTTCTTCCGTCAAACGAGGGCAAGGGCTATGTACTTCGCCGTTTGCTCAGAAGGGCGGCTCGTCACGGCAGACTTCTCGGTTACAACGAGCCTTTCCTCTATAAGGTTTGCGATACGGTTATCAAGGAAAATCTCACAGCTTATCCCGAACTCAAGGAAAAGCAGGAGTTCATCACAAAGGTTATCAAGGTTGAGGAAGAAAGCTTTGCCAAGACAATTGATCAGGGCTTTAAGATGCTTAACGGCATTATGGACAGCGAAGATGTTAAGGTTCTCAGCGGTGAGGACGCATTTAAGCTTAACGATACCTACGGTTTCCCGATTGACCTTACAAAAGAAATTCTTTCCGAAAAAGGCATTAAGGTTGATGTTGATCGTTTTCGTGAGCTCATGAAAGAGCAGAAAAAGCGTTCCCGTGACGCAAGAAAGAACGCCGGCGCAGACGCTTGGATTTCTGACACAACAGACCTTTCGGATGTTGCAAATACAGAATTCGTAGGTTACACAGACCTCAAGTCAACTTCAAAGGTTCTTGCAATCGTTAAGGACGGTGTGAGGGTTGACAGTATCGGCGAGGGCGAAAATGCTATCATTGTTCTCGACAAAACTCCGTTCTACGGAGAAGGCGGCGGTCAGGTTGGCGACACAGGTGTTATGGAGTCCGGCAGTTTTTCAGCTGATGTTGACAACACAACAAAGAATCCGTCAGGCACAATTTACCTTCACGCTTGTACAGTAAAGAGCGGCAACATCAATGTAGGTGCAGAGGTTTCAACTGCTGTTGATGAAGAGCGCCGTGCGGATATTACAAGAAACCACACAGCGGCTCACCTTCTTCAGTCGGCTCTCCGTGAGGTTCTCGGCAACCATGTTCAGCAGGCAGGTCAGCTTGTTTCAGACGATTACTTCCGTTTTGACTTTACTCACTTTGAGGCTCTCACGGCAAAGGAACTCATTGAGGTTCAGAATCTTGTAAATAAAAAGATTCTTGAGGCAATCCCCGTTACAACACGGGAAATGCCTATTGAAGAGGCTAAAAAGCTCGGCGCAATGGCACTCTTCGGTGAAAAGTACGGCGATGTTGTCCGTGTTGTAAGCGCAGGCGACTTCTCTGTTGAATTCTGTGGCGGTACACATGTAAAGAATACCGCAAACCTCGGTCTTTTCAGAATCAGACAGGAGGGTTCGGTTGCCGCAGGTGTAAGAAGAATTGAGGCTCTCACAGGTATGGGCGTTCTCAAGTACATCAACGGTATGAGCGCTGTTATTATGGATGTTTGCTCATTACTCAAAATTGCAAATCCAAAGGCAGTTGTCGAGGGTGTTCAGAAGGCTGAACAGCTTATCAAGGAACAGCAGAGAGAAATCAACGAGCTTAATTCAAAGCTTGCCGTTGCTCAGATCGGTCAGCTTTTTGCAGGCACAACGGAAGAAAACGGTGTAAGAGTGGTAACAGGCAGAATTGAAAAGGTTAATGCCGACATTCTTCGCACAATGTGCGAAAAGGCAAGAGATTTTGCTCCGAAGTGCGTATGTGTTCTTGCAACTGAAAATGACGGCAAGGTGACATTTGCCGCAGCCTGCGGTAAAGAGGCTCTTGCTCTCGGTGCAAATGCAGGCAAAATCATAAAGGCTGTTGCTCAGAAGGCCGGAGGCAACGGAGGCGGAAAGCCCGATATGGCTATGGCAGGCGCTAAACAGCCTGAGAAGATTTCAGAGGCTCTTGACAGCGTAAAAGAAACTGTTTATGCAATGTTAAAATAATCGTTTAATGTGTATTTATGGCTTGCTTGCCGGTTGAATTGTGGAAAATAGCCAAACGGTTACATAAAATCTTGTGCAATTAACAAAAACGGTTTTAAATCAAAACTATTGCAGTTTTGTTATTTTTATAGTATAATAAGCAATACTAAGATATGAAAATCTATCTTGGATATTTATGAACAATTTTAGGAGGAGATTAAAAATGTTCAAGAAAATTGCAGGTCTTTTTCTTGCAGCAGCAGTAATGTGCAGTTCAGCTGCCATCACAGCCAGCGCTGCAGAAGCAGAGGATGACGCTGCTGTTGCTGCAGCAGATCAGTCAGGTGAGGTTTCAGCCGACGGTTCATCAGAGGTTTCAGCTGACGCTTCTTCAGAAGTTGAAGCAGGTAATGTTATTAAGTTTGATGTTAAGAAGTCAGGTTGGAATAATGTTAAGACAGTATTCTGTCACATTTGGAAGGCTGACGGTTCAGGCGATTGGCCGGCTTGGCAGTCAAAGAAAGAAAAATGTAAGTACGATTCTTCAACAGGTATCGCTACATATGATCTTTCAATGACAGGTAACACAATCTCTAAGTCAGACGGAAGAGTTTACTGTGTAATCTTTAGTGCTAACACAGGTATGCAGTCGTACAACGCTATCATGAGCGGCAAGTGCATCGGTGACACACTTTATTGCACAGGTAATCAGCTTGAAAACCCTGAGGATTCAGAAAAGAAGGCAAACGAAGCTAAATGGGAAAACAATTCAGACTGCGGTCCTGAAAAGAAGATTACATCAACAGGTAACATCATCGGTTCTGCTTTCCCTGAGGGCGAATCAGATGCAACATTGATGGCTACATACCTCGTCGCTTACTACAATGATGAGGCTAAGACAAGTCTTACACAGAAACTTCTTGACGAACTCAAGGTTAGCCCAACACAGGTTATGGGTGCTGTAACAGATAGGCTCAACGCTACAAACAACCCTGATAAGGATACGATTGCTCCTGCAGTTGAGAAGATTCTCGCAGGTTGCACAGATCCTACAACAGGTAAAAAGGTTGACAAGACTCAGCTCGACAACGCTAAGAAGACAGGTGCTAAGGCAGCAGGCGGCAGCTCAAGCAACGGTTCAAGTTCTTCTTCAAGCAACGGTGGCTCAAGCTCATCAGGTTCAGGTTCTTCAAGCACAGGTGCAGTTAAGTCAGGTGTTGAAACAACTATCGTTTTCGTAATGGCAGGTCTTATGGTTTCAGCAGCAGGCGTTATGTTCCTTGCAAGAAAGAAGAAAGAAGACTGATTTTAACGAATTAATCTTTGATTAAGCATTTTTCGGACACTGTCAATCGGCAGTGTCCGTTTTGCTTTTTTAACTCATGGTGCAAAAATATTTAAAAAGTTTTTAAAACATCTTGACAACGCTCGCAGTGTTTGTTAAAATATTAATGTTGCAACGGGATGTAGCGCAGTTTGGTAGCGCACACGTCTGGGGGGCGTGGAGTCGCAAGTTCAAGTCTTGTCATCCCGACCAACTAAAGCCTTTTTGTCTTTTGACAGAAAGGCTTTTTTCTTTACGATAAACCGCTTACTGCAAATAAATTAACGCAAAAGGAGAAAATATGCTTAATATCGGCTCTCATCTTTCAATATCAAAAGGTTTTTACGCAATCGGCAGAGATGCACTTTCAATCGGAGCAAACACATTTCAATTTTTTACACGCAACCCTCGTGGCGGATCTGCAAGAAAAATTGATATCGAAGATGTCAATGCACTTATAAAACTTATGACGGAAAATAATTTTGCAAAAATTCTCGCCCATGCACCATACACAATGAACCTCTGTTCGGCAAAACCCGAAACCCGTGAATTTGCTCTGAACACGCTTACGGATGATTTGAAACGAATGGAATATCTCCCGAATAATCTTTACAACTTTCACCCCGGCAGTCACACGGGACAGGGCGTTAAAGCTGCGGTTGAGCAAATCGGCACAGCGTTGAATACTGCAATGTTCGATGATATGACAACCACGGTATTGCTTGAAACAATGGCGGGCAAAGGCACGGAGGTCGGCAGAAACTTTGAAGAACTGCGTATGATTATCGACCGTGTGGAGCGAAACGATAAAATCGGCGTATGCCTTGATACCTGCCATGTTTTTGACGCCGGTTATGACATTGTGAATAATCTTGACGGAGTTCTTGAAGAATTTGACCGTGTAATCGGGCTTGAAAGACTCAAGGCAATTCATCTCAATGACAGTATGAATCCTATCGGCAACCACAAGGACAGACATCAGAAAATAGGCGAGGGCTACATCGGAATTGATGCGTTCGGAAAAATTATAAATAATGAAAATTTGCGAAATCTTCCGTTTTTCCTTGAAACCCCGAACGAGCTTGACGGTTATGCCAAAGAAATTTCGGCTTTGAGGAATTTGTATTTTGAATGACATTTGCCTTAAAATAAATCAATACAAAAATTGTCAAAAATATTTGTTGCTATTGCAATTTGCAAAATTAAAAAAATTTAAAGTCCTCTCGATTTTTCGAGGGGACTTTTTCGCCTTTTTACAATAAAATAGGTTTGCCGTTACACATACTTTGAATACGCAGACAAAGATATAATAATTACCCTTAATTCGGGAACAATAGTAAAAACGATTTACGGAGTGATATTGTGATTCAAAACATACGGAAAAATGAATTTGAAAGCTTAATAAAATCATCAAAGCCGGTGCTTGCCGATTTTTATGCCGAATGGTGTTCACCGTGCAGAATGCTTTCGCCTGTAATAGAAGAAATCGGTGAAAAATACAAAGCATATTTTGAAACCGTCAAGGTCAATGTTGACGAAAATCCCGAATTGACAGAACGCTACGGTGTATCGGGAATTCCTGCACTTTTGCTCTTTAAAGACGGCAACGAAATTTTGCGTATGTCGGGTGTTCAGACCGAAGAACGGATAATCTCCGCAATCTCCGAAAAAACGGGTGAGAGTTTTGTATGACCTTGTAATTGTCGGCGGAGGTGCGGCAGGACTTACGGCGGCACTCTATGCCTCTCGGAGCGGACTTGACTGCATTGTGCTTGATCCGTCATCACCCGAGGGCAGTTCAATTGCCCTCACGGATGCGGTTGAAAACTACACGGGCTTCAGTGATATTGCAGGCTTTGACCTCATTCAGCACTTTTATTCCTGTCTCTTATACACATCTCCGAGCCCACGAGACTAGCGCTCATCTC
>ENA-OWYG01000964-OWYG01000964.1-human-gut-metagenome-genome-assembly--contig:-NODE-964-length-15978-cov-5.954029_pt1 | contig 15978 bp, 8 predicted proteins | sample MGYA00249747_ERZ652080 | MGnify/ENA primary metagenome ERZ652080 (study PRJEB26925, sample SAMN05827071) | human gut metagenome | biome: ENVO:2100002; feature: ENVO:00000062; material: ENVO:00002003...
CCACCATCGCTGCCAGCGAGCCTTTCATATCTGCCGCACCGCGCCCGAATAACATGCCATCACGAATGGTGGGTTCAAACGGCGGATTGATCCAACGATCGGCGTCGCCAGGCGGCACCACGTCGGTATGCCCGGCAAAGGCTAACGTTTCACCTTGCCCACGCCATGCCCAAAAATTCTGCGTATCGGCAAAGTCCATGCGTTCAACGGTAAAACCGATCGCCTGCAAACGTTCAATCAACAAAGCCTGGCATCCTGCGTCATCAGGACTCAGGGAAGGGCGGCGAATAAGCTGTTGTGTCAGCTCAATAACCGGGCACGACATAGACTACACCTCATGGAAAAATTGCTGATAACTGGAATCACTGAAACCCAGCAGCATAGGCTTACCGGGCGCGCAGAGCAATGGACGTTTGATAATTGCAGGCATTTCAGTCATTAATGCCGCCGCAGAGGCCGCATCGGTGATTTTATTGCGGGTGGTTTCGTCCAGTTTACGCCAGGTTGTACCACGGGTGTTGAGTAACGCTTCCCAGCCTAATTCGTTGATAAAACCGTTCAATAATTCGCTGTCCAGCCCATCGACGCGGTAATCATGAAAACGATAGTCGATGTTATTGGCTTCCAGCCAACGGCGAGCCTTTTTAATGGTGTCACAATTTTTGATGCCGTAAAGTGTAACCATAATGAATCCTTTTTCGATTTATGAGAATAAATACTCATTTAAGGGTGAAAACATTTTGCCTGCAAATGATTATCAGGAAATATAACATTATCGAAGTATTCAAATTAACAACTATTAAATAATGTTAAACATTTTTAACGTAAACATTAAGAATATTCATCTTGTTATCTGTCTGTATTTTAACCAGAATTAAATCAGTATTAGATGCCGTATGAATATCTCGAAATGTTGCTGTGTATCACATACAAATCATCACCGCAGGACCATAGTATTTACATAAGGTTTGTCCCCCGGAGGTAGTCATCGCAGCAATCGAGTAAATTAGCTTCACCACGGTATATTGTTTCCGTAGAATACCCATAATTATAAGAGAGGTTGTTATGATTGAACGTGAACTGGGGAACTGGAAAGACTTTATCGAAGTTATGCTTCGTAAGTAATTCCTGAGACAAAGTACAAACAGCAAGAACCCGCTGAGCAGGTTCTTAATCGGAAAGTTGAAAAAGGCGACACATTGGCATGTCGCCTTTTTTATTGCTTATTCCGGGCGCGGCTTCAGCGGGAAGCGGCGGCGCACCAGCACAAAGAACAGCGGCACGAAGTAAATAGCCAGAATAGTGGCCGAAATCATCCCGCCCATTACGCCAGTACCCACCGCATGCTGACCACCGGAACCGGCACCCGTGCTGGTTGCCATTGGCAATACGCCGAAGATAAATGCCAGCGAGGTCATCAGAATCGGGCGTAAACGCTGACGGCAGGCGTGGAGCGTCGCTTCAAACAGGTCGTGGCCTTTTTGGTTCATCTCGTTAGCAAACTCGACGATCAGGATGGCGTTTTTCGCCGATAAACCAATGACCGTTAACAGGCCCACCTGGAAGTAAACGTCGTTTTCCAGCCCGCGCATCCAGGTTGCCAGCAGCGCGCCGATAACCCCCAGCGGCACGACCAGCATTACCGAGAACGGCACCGACCAGCTTTCATACAACGCAGCCAGACACAGGAATACCACCAGCAAGGAAATGGCGTACAGCGCCGGAGCCTGCGCGCCGGAAAGCCGCTCCTGATACGACATCGCCGTCCACTCCAGACCAAAGCCGTTTGGCAGCTGCTTCACTAACGATTCCATAATATCCATCGCCGTACCGGTACTGACCCCCGGTGCGGCTTCCCCAACAATCTCAACCGCAGAATAACCGTTATAGCGTTCCAGACGCGGCGAGCCTGTCTCCCAGCGTGAGGTCGCGAAAGCAGAGAAGGGCACCATGCCGCCATCTTTATTTCGGACATACCAGAGATTGATGTCATCTGGCAGCATGCGATACGGCGCAGCTGCCTGCACATAGACTTTCTTCACGCGACCGCGATCCATAAAGTCATTCACATAGCTCGAACCCCAGGCGGTTTGCAGTGTGTCGTTAATATCGTCGATAGCAACGCCCAGCGCCTGAGCTTTACGCTGGTCGATATCAATCTGCAACTGCGGACTGTCGTCGAGGCCGTTATGGCGCACACGGGTTAGCTCCGGGTTTTCCGCCGCCAGCGCCAGCAACTGGTTACGTGCTGCCATCAGCGCATCGTGACCTGCCCCAGCGTGGTCCTGCAACTCCATATCAAAACCCGCAGAACTACCAAGACCGCTAATTGCTGGCGGGCTGCTGGCGATAACGCGAGCTTCTTTAATTTGGTTAAACGCCTTCGTTGCACGCTCGATAATGGCAAACGAGGTGCCGGTCTTACTGTCGCGTTCGCTCCAGTCTTTCAGGCGGATAAACATTCGCGCCACGTTTTGCCCGTTACCCCCAGGGCCAGAACCAACAGTGGCAAACACCGACATGATGTTGTCTTTTTCATGGGTGAAGTAGTATTTCTCGATTTGCTCAACGACTTTCAGGGTCTGTTGTTGCGTTGAACCGCTGGGCAACTGTACCGAGGTAGTAAACATGCCACGGTCTTCCAGCGGTAAGAACGACGTCGGCAAACGCAGGAACAGGAACACCATGCCGCCAAGCAGCAGGACATAAATCACAATCCAGCGCAGGCTACGGTGGAGAATTTTCGCCACCCCTTTTTCGTAGCGTTCGGCGTTGCGGTTAAACATCTGGTTAAACCAGGCAAAAAAGCCTTTTTGCCCGTGATGCTCACCTTTTTTCAGTGGCTTAAGTAGCGTGGCACACAGAGCCGGAGTGAGGATCATCGCTACCAGTACTGACAGCACCATCGCCGCAACAATGGTAATAGAGAACTGGCGATAGATGGCACCGGTGGTGCCGCCGAAGAAGGCCATTGGTACAAATACCGCCGAAAGCACCATCGCAATCCCGACCAGTGCCCCCTGGATCTGCCCCATCGATTTACGTGTGGCTTCGCGAGGAGTGAGTCCTTCCTCACTCATAATACGTTCGACGTTTTCCACCACCACGATGGCGTCATCCACCAGCAGACCGATCGCCAGCACCATCGCGAACATGGTTAAGGTGTTGACGCTGTAACCGAAGGCGTAAAGTACGGAGAAGGTTCCCATCAACACCACCGGCACGGCGATAGTGGGTATCAGCGTGGCGCGGAAGTTTTGCAGGAACAGATACATAACGAGGAAAACCAGAGCGATAGCTTCCAGCAGCGTTTTCACCACGTCTTCAATGGAGGCTTTAACAAACGAGGTGGTTTCATACGCCACCTTGTATTCCAGTCCGTGCGGGAAGTACTGCGCCAGCTCGTCGAGACGATTGAGCACCAGCTCCGCTGTCGCCATTTCGTTAGCGCCGGAGGCCAGTTTTACCCCCAGCCCGGAGGCTGGCTTACCATTGAAGCGGCTAAGATAATCGTATTTCTCCGCCCCCATTTCGACGGTGGCGACATCGCCCAGCCTTACCTCTGAGCCGTCCTGATTCACCCGCAAGGTGATATCGCGGAACTGTTCTGGTGTTTGCAGCAGTGACTGGGCGTTAATGGTGGCGTTGAGCGCCTGCTTATCGACGGAAGGTGTACCACCAAGTTGCCCAACCGCAATCTGCGCGTTCTGTGACTCAATGGCATCAGTGACATCTTTAGCCGTCATCTGGAAACTGTTGAGTTTCGCCGGGTCCAGCCAGATACGCATGGAATATTGCGAACCATAGGCATCGATATCCCCGACGCCATTCACGCGGCTTAACGGGTCCTGAATATTACTGGCAACATAATCAGCAATATCCTGTTTATCCATCGAACCATCGGTAGAGACGAAGGCAATGGTCAGAATGTTGGTATCGCCGGTTTTACGCACCGTCACGCCCTGATTTTGCACCGCCTGCGGTAACTTTCGCATGGCTGATTGCAGCTGGTTTTGTACTTGCTGCACGGCTTCGTCCGGATCGGTGCCTGCTTTAAAACTTAAAGTGACAGATGCCTGACCGGTGCCACTGCTCTGAGATGACATATACATGAGATTATCGAGGCCGGTCATATTTTGCTCGATAACCTGGGTCACGGTGTTTTCCAGCGTCTGGGCCGATGCGCCGGGATAGTTAGCGGTCACTCGCACATTCGGTGGCGCGAGATCGGGGTATTGTTCAACGGGCAATGAAAAAATCGCCAGGGTACCTGTCAGACACAACAGGATTGCCAGCACCCAGGCAAAAATGGGGCGATCAATAAAGAAATTCGCCATTAAAAGAGGACCTCGTGTTTCTGCGTATCGTTGTAGGCTTGACTTGCTTCACTGTAGCGGCAAGGTACGAGCCAATCGTGGAGAAAAAAAGGAGTTAATGTAAATTATCATGCCCTTTTATACTGAACCTTAAGTGCAAGTATTCTTTGGTCAGTAGGAGGCATTACATTAACTGACTTTCCTCACCCTCCGCAGAGCGAAAGCTAATACTCACTAACGTGCCGCCGCCGGAAGGTTGTGAAAAAGTCAGCGTCCCACCTAGCCGTTCCGCGCGTTCGCGCATGATATTCAGACCATAATGACCTTCGGGTTCTTTCGGTTCACCGATACCAATCCCGTTATCACGGATATAAACCGTGTGATTGCCGTCCGGCGCGGTGACGCAACTGACGGCGATTTCGCTGGCGTTGGCGTGCTTCATCGCATTCAGCACCGCTTCGCGAATAATTTGCAACAAATGCACCTGCATTTGCGCATCCAGCGCCAGGGTTGGCAGACGGCAGTCGAGGGTCAGTTTGGCGCTGGTTTGATTTTGTAACGTATCCAGCATTTCCCTCAACGCGGAGGGGAGATCCGCCTGCTGCAGCGTCAGGCGGAAAGTAGTCAACAGCTCGCGTAACTGCCGATAAGCATCATTCAACGCCTGGGAAAAATCGGCCATGATACTTTGTGCGGTGGCGTTATCTTCCGGTATCGAACGCTTCAGTAACGTCAACTGGATACGTAAGTAAGAAAGTACCTGAGCCAGCGAGTCGTGCAATTCGCGGGCGATGGTCGCACGTTCTTCCATCAACAATAACTGCTGAAAATGCTTCTGCGCCTGATTAAAGTACAAACCGCGTCCCAGCATCGACGAAACGCTGTTAAGCAGCGGTTCTGATGATGAAACGTGACTATTTTGCCAGTGCAGTTCGCCGTAAACCGTCTCTTGCATTGTCACCGGTAAAATCTGCATCGGCAATTCCGGGTTTGGTTGCCCTTCGCTAATCCGCCAGTTTTCACCGACATTTAACTCCAGATATTCAGCCGCTTCATTGTCGCGAACAATCTGCAAAATATGGCGGAAACAATGCACATCAATCTGGCTAGTGTTCAGCGCCTGCGAACACTGATACAACACCTCCAGACGACGCTTGGCCTCGTGGAGATCGCGGGTCTTTTCTTCTACTGACGCCTCCAGCGAAAGGTACAATTTATGCAGCTCGCTCGACATCTGGTTAAAGGTTTTTGCAAGCAGGCCAAGCTCATTCGGCAGGTTGGTATCCAGCGGCGGCGAGTCGAACTGCCCGTGTTCAATACGCTGACTGGCGGTAACCAGCTGATTCAGCGGGGCAACCACCTGATGGCGTATGCGGCGCAAAGTAAAAAAGACCAGCGTGAAAATACCGATGCCGCCAGCCAGGGAAATCGCCACCACCAGCAGCATTTTGCGTTCAGCGTAGTGCTGTAAAGCCAGCACGAACAGGTCTATCTGATTAACATAATTATTAATATTGGCCTGATACCACGGCAAATCGCCCTTGCTGAGCCGATTATTCATCTCCAGCCAGTTGGCATTCAGATGCGCATAGCGAGTTTTTACTGCTTCTGGCACATACCAGACGTTGAGATTGGTTAATACCGGTGAATGCAGTGCCTGCTGAAATAACTGGCGATGTGCATTGAGTTGTGGACTGCCACTTTGCAAGTCGTAGCCCAGGCGGTAACTCTGCATACGCAGCGATCCGGCAATATTGATAGCCTCAGCGTCGCGCAAACTGCTCGCCAGAGTTAGCAGAGCGATACCCGTGGAAAGAATCGACAGCAGCACAATGTAAAAAAAGGCCCGGGCCAGACTGGCCGAGACGGGTCGTTTAACAATCACACGCGTCTTCTCCACAAAAAATCATTAATGTTCCAGTTCGCTGAAACGCAATTTAGTCAGTGATGGGATTATTTGATCTGCCACAGTTTATAGCGAAATAGTTACTTATTCTGGGCACATGAACATTGCCGATTCCCCTGTAAGTCGGGTAATAACAACACTCATATAAAGAATAAGGTTTTTACAACCAAAAAAGAAGGTCGTTATGAATCGTTTTATTATGGCCAACAGTCAGCAATGTCTGGGTTGTCATGCTTGTGAAATCGCCTGTGTCATGGCTCACAATGATGAGCAACATGTCCTGAGCCAACACCATTTTCATCCCCGAATTACGGTTATCAAACATCAACAGCAACGTAGTGCAGTGACCTGTCACCATTGTGAAGATGCGCCCTGCGCCCGTAGCTGCCCTAATGGCGCAATCAGCCACGTTGATGACAGCATTCAGGTCAATCAGCAAAAGTGTATTGGCTGTAAATCCTGCTTGGTGGCCTGTCCTTTTGGTACGATGCAAATCGTCCTGACACCCGTCGCGGCAGGAAAAGTAAAAGCCACGGCGCATAAATGCGACCTTTGTGCGGGGCGCGAAAACGGTCCTGCCTGTGTTGAGAATTGCCCGGCGGACGCGCTGCAACTGGTCACTGACGTCGCACTCTCCGGCATGGCGAAATCCCGCCGCTTGCGCACCGCGCGTCAGGAACATCAACCGTGGCATGCCAGTACCGCGGCGCAAGAAATGCCGGTAATGAGTAAAGTCGAACAAATGCAGGCAACGCCCGCGCGTGGCGAGCCGGATAAACTGGCGATTGAAGCGCGCAAAACCGGTTTTGATGAAATTTATCTGCCATTTCGCGCCGACCAGGCACAACGGGAAGCCTCGCGCTGCCTTAAGTGCGGCGAGCACAGCGTTTGTGAATGGACCTGCCCGCTGCATAACCATATACCGCAGTGGATTGAACTGGTGAAAGCCGGAAACATCGACGCCGCCGTCGAGCTTTCTCACCAGACCAACACCCTGCCGGAAATTACCGGACGCGTTTGTCCGCAAGACCGTTTGTGTGAAGGTGCCTGTACTATTCGCGATGAGCACGGCGCGGTAACTATCGGCAACATTGAACGCTACATTTCAGATCAGGCGTTGGCGAAAGGTTGGCGTCCTGACTTAAGCCATGTCACCAAAGTGGACAAGCGGGTGGCGATTATCGGTGCAGGTCCGGCAGGGCTGGCCTGTGCGGATGTTCTGACCCGCAATGGCGTGGGGGTGACGGTGTACGATCGCCATCCAGAAATCGGTGGCTTGCTCACTTTCGGCATTCCTTCTTTCAAACTGGATAAATCCCTGCTGGCACGCCGTCGGGAAATCTTCAGCGCGATGGGGATTCACTTCGAACTCAATTGTGAAGTGGGTAAAGATGTCTCTTTGGATTCGCTTTTGGAACAATACGACGCGGTCTTCGTTGGCGTAGGCACTTACCGTTCCATGAAAGCGGGTTTACCCAATGAAGATGCGCCGGGCGTTTATGACGCGCTGCCGTTCCTCATTGCCAACACTAAACAGGTGATGGGGCTCGAAGAGCTACCGGAAGAGCCGTTTATCAATACCGCCGGACTTAACGTCGTGGTACTGGGCGGCGGCGACACCGCGATGGACTGTGTGCGTACCGCACTGCGCCACGGCGCGAGTAACGTCACCTGCGCTTATCGTCGTGATGAAGCTAACATGCCAGGCTCGAAGAAAGAAGTGAAGAACGCCCGCGAAGAGGGGGCCAACTTCGAATTTAACGTCCAGCCGGTGGCGCTTGAGCTGAATGAACAAGGTCACGTCTGCGGGATTCGTTTCCTGCGCACGCGTCTTGGCGAGCCGGATGCCCAGGGGCGTCGGCGTCCAGTGCCGGTGGAAGGCAGTGAATTTGTCATGCCAGCCGACGCGGTGATTATGGCGTTTGGCTTCAATCCGCACGGGATGCCGTGGCTGGAGTCGCACGGTGTAACGGTAGACAAATGGGGCCGCATCATCGCGGATGTGGAAAGCCAGTACCGTTACCAGACCACCAATCCGAAAATCTTCGCTGGTGGTGACGCCGTGCGTGGTGCGGATCTGGTGGTTACCGCAATGGCAGAAGGACGTCATGCGGCACAGGGGATTATTGACTGGCTGGGGGTAAAATCAGTCAAATCTCACTGATAGCCTGCGCAGACAAACCCGACTTCACAGCGTAAGATAATTGTTCATTTCGCGCTGTGGAGTCGGTATGACGCAACAAATCACCCTCATTAAAGACAAAATTCTCTCCGATAACTATTTCACCCTGCACAACATTACTTACGATCTCACGCGCAAAGACGGCGAAGTTATCCGCCATAAACGTGAAGTGTACGATCGCGGCAATGGTGCGACGATCCTCCTGTACAACGCGAAGAAAAAGACCGTGGTTCTGATTCGTCAGTTCCGTGTCGCTACCTGGGTTAATGGCAATGAAAGCGGGCAGCTGATTGAAACCTGCGCCGGGCTGCTGGATAACGACGAACCGGAAGTGTGCATTCGCAAAGAAGCGATTGAAGAGACGGGCTATGAAGTGGGCGAAGTGCGCAAATTATTTGAACTGTATATGTCGCCAGGCGGTGTGACTGAGCTAATCCACTTTTTTATCGCCGAATACAGTGACAATCAGCGCGCTAACGCCGGTGGCGGTGTCGAAGATGAAGATATTGAAGTGCTCGAGCTGCCGTTCAGCCAGGCGCTGGAGATGATCAAAACCGGCGAGATACGTGACGGTAAGACGGTGTTATTGCTTAACTATTTGCAAACGTCACATTTAATGGACTGAAAAATAACAATAATATTTCGTTGTTTATTATTGGCTCAATCCGACAAATCCGATTGAGCCGCGCTACCTGCGCAACGAAGATACGACTTGTGCTGTTTGTTTGAACTTCTGGGGTCGTACCGTCCATGCGCTATCGCATTTTCCTTCTCTTTTTTTTCGCTTTGTTGCCGACGTCTTTGGTGTGGGCGGCACCAGCGCAACGGGCGTTTTCCGACTGGCAGGTCACCTGTAATAACCAAAATTTCTGCGTGGCGCGTAATACGGGCGATCATAATGGACTGGTGATGACCCTGAGCCGCAGCGCCGGGGCGCATACCGATGCCGTTTTACGTATTGAGCGCGGCGGATTGAAGTCGCCGGAGGCGTCAGAAGGGGAGATAGCGCCACGGCTGCTGTTAGATGGCGAGCCGTTGGCGTTAAGTGGTGACAAGTGGCGGATTTCACCATGGTTATTAGTAACCGATGATACGGCAACCATCACCGCGTTTTTGCAGATGATTCAGGAAGGGAAGGCAATCACCTTACGCGATGGCGATCAGACCATTTCTCTGAGTGGCTTAAAAGCAGCGTTGTTGTTTATTGATGCTCAGCAAAAGCGCGTTGGCAGTGAAACCGCGTGGATCAAGAAAGGGGACGAACCGCCGCTCAGCGTACCGCCCGCGCCTGCGCTGAAAGAGGTCGCGGTGGTTAACCCAACGCCGACGCCACTCTCACTCGAAGAACGCAACGATTTGCTGGATTATGGAAACTGGCGGATGAATGGTCTGCGCTGCTCGCTTGATCCATTGCGTCGTGAGGTGAATGTCACTGCGCTGACTGATGATAAAGCGCTGATGATGATTAGCTGTGAGGCAGGGGCCTATAACACCATTGATTTGGCATGGATTGTGTCGCGTAAAAAGCCACTAGCTTCGCGCCCGGTTCGGTTGCGTTTGCCGTTCAACAACGGTCAGGAGACGAATGAACTGGAACTGATGAACGCAACATTTGATGAGAAATCGCGTGAACTGGTGACCTTAGCGAAAGGGCGCGGATTAAGCGATTGTGGCATTCAGGCGCGCTGGCGCTTTGACGGTCAGCGTTTTCGCCTGGTGCGTTACGCCGCAGAACCCACCTGCGATAACTGGCATGGGCCAGACGCCTGGCCCACGTTGTGGATCACCCGTTAAACAAAATGGCGGGACATGTAGGCCGGATAAGACGCTGTAGGCCGGATAAGACGCGTCAGCGTCGCATCCGGCAATCAGCATCCGGCAATCAGCATCCGGCAATCACCATCAGGCACCTTTCACTCCCAGCACCTTATGCGCTTTTGCCACAATATTCTCGGCGGTAAAGCCAAAGAACGGGAACAGCTTATCCGCCGGAGCAGATTCCCCGTAACCCGTCATCCCGACAATTGCCCCTTTCAGACCAACATACTTGTACCAGTAATCGGCAATACCTGCTTCCACCGCCACGCGAGCCGCAACGTTAGAAGGCAACACCGACTCCCGATATTCCTCATCCTGGGCGTCGAAAATATCGGTCGAGGGCAGGGAAACTACGCGTACATTGCGACCTTCTCCTGCTAATTTCTCTGCCGCTTGCAGGGTAATTTCCATCTCTGAACCGGTGGCAATCAGAATAATATCTGGCTTACCGCCGCTGTCTTTCAGCACATAACCGCCACGAGCAATCTCTTTAACCTGATCCGGCGTACGTTCCACCTGGGCCAGATTCTGCCTTGAGAGGATCAGTGCCGTCGGTCCGTTGTGGCGCTCAACCGCCAGCTTCCAGCCCACCGCCGCTTCCACCTGATCGCACGGTCGCCAGGTGCTGAAATTTGGCGTTAAGCGCAGGCTGGCCAGTTGCTCAACAGCCTGGTGCGTCGGACCATCTTCGCCCAGGCCAATTGAGTCGTGGGTATAAACCATAATCTGCCGCGCTTTCATCAGTGCCGCCATCCGCGCGGCGTTACGGGCGTATTCAACAAACATCAGGAACGTCGCGGTATACGGCACAAAGCCGCCGTGGTGCGCGATGCCGTTGGCGATAGCGGTCATGCCAAATTCACGCACCCCGTAGTGAATGTAGTTGCCCGCTGGATCTTCCTTCAGCGAAACAGAACCTTTCCAGATGGTCAGGTTGCTGGGAGCCAGATCCGCCGAACCGCCGAGCAACTCAGGCAGCATCGGCCCGTAAGCGTTAAGCGTATTTTGCGAAGCCTTACGGGTAGCGATTTTCGCCGGATTTGCCTGTAACTCATTGATATATTTCTGAGTCGTTTTCTCCCAGTCCTTCGGTAAACCACCGCTCATCCGTCGGGTAAACTCTTCTGCCAGTTGCGGATGAGCCTTTTTATAGGCGGCAAACTTCTCATTCCAGCTCTGCTGCGCTTTTTCGCCTTTTTCACGGGCATCCCAGGCGTGATAAATCTCTTTAGGGATCTCAAATGGCGGATGGTGCCAGCCCAGTTTTTGCCGTGCCAGCGCCACTTCTTCTTCCCCCAGTGGTGCGCCGTGCGCCTCTTCCTTACCTGCTTTATTCGGCGAACCAAAGCCAATCACCGTACGGCAGATAATCAGCGACGGCTTATCTTTCACGCTTTGCGCTTCAAGGATCGCTTCCTTCACCGCCTGCGGATCGTGACCGTCGATTTCATGGATCACATGCCAGTGATAGGCTTCAAAACGTTTTGCCGTATCGTCGGTAAACCAGCCTTCTGTTTCACCGTCGATGGAAATACCGTTGTGATCGTAAAAACCAATCAGCTTGCCCAGTCCCAGCGTGCCTGCCAGCGAACAGACTTCGTGGGAAATACCTTCCATCAGGCAGCCGTCGCCCATAAACACATAGGTGAAGTGATCGACGATCTCATGGTCTGGCTGGTTAAACTGCGCCGCCAGTGTACGCTCTGCTATCGCCAGCCCGACGGCGTTCGCCAAACCTTGTCCAAGCGGGCCGGTGGTGGTTTCAACGCCTGGCGTATAGCCAATCTCCGGGTGGCCTGGGGTTTTCGAATGCAACTGACGGAAGTTCTTCAGTTCTTCCAGCGGCAGGTCGTAACCGGTCAGATGTAGCAAACTGTAGAGCAGCATCGACGCGTGACCGTTGGAAAGAATAAAGCGGTCGCGATCATACCAGGTTGGGTCGGTAGGGTTATGTTTAAGAAAATCGTTCCACAGCACTTCGGCAATATCAGCCATGCCCATCGGCGCGCCGGGATGACCAGAGTTGGCTTTTTGTACCGCATCCATACTGAGTGCGCGAATCGCATTGGCAAGGTCTTTTCGGGACATATAACACTCCGTGGCTGGTTTATAGTTTGGCGGCAAGAAGATCTTCCAGTTTGCGTTGATCAACGGCGAACAGACGAATGCCTTCAGACAGTTTTTCTACCGCCATCGCATCCTGATTGTGCTCCCAACGGAACTCCGCTTCGCTCATGGGAGCTGGGCGTGGGAACGTCTGAGAAGGTGGGATTAATTTACGTACCACTGGCGAAACTTTTTCCTGCAGCTCCTTCAGCAAATTCGGTGCGATAGTCAGTCGATCGCAGCCGGTTAAGGCGAGGATTTGTTCGGTGCGACGGAAGCTCGCGCCCATCACAATGGTTTCATAGTGGTGTTGCTTATAGTAGTCGTAGATATTGCGCACCGATTTAACGCCCGGATCTTCTTCCACCACATACGGGTCCATCGGCTTGCGTGCCTGATACCAGTCATAAATACGCCCGACAAACGGCGAAATCAGAAAAACGCCTGCTTCCGCACAGGCCCGTGCCTGTGCAAAAGAAAACAGCAGCGTCAGGTTGCAGTTAATACCTTCTTTTTCCAGCTCTTCTGCCGCGCGAATTCCTTCCCAGGTCGAAGCCAGCTTGATCAGAATGCGTGATTTCTCAACGCCTTGTTGCTGATACAAGTCCACCAGATGGCGCGCCTTCTCAATACTCTTTTCTTTATCAAAAGAGAGGCGTGCATCAACTTCTGTTGACACGCGACCGGGTACGATTTTGAGGATTTCAGCACCGAAATTGACCGCCAGTTTGTCACACGCTGCGACCACCTGTTGTTCCTGGGTCTTGCCATTTTTTTTACCCCAGGCGATAGCATCGTCTATTAAATGCTCATATTGTGATAATCCGGCAGCCTTGAGTAACAGCGAAGGATTGGTGGTGGCATCCTGGGGATGATAATGGCGAATGGACTCAATATCGCCGCTGTCTGCCACGACAGTGGTGAACTGTTTGATGCCGTCTAACTCGTTCATAGGAAATACTCCTTGAAAAGTAAAGTGTTAGATGAGTGCGTTAATTCACACTTCTGAGAAATTTCGCTAAACGCATCAAAAAAGCATAGCAGACAGGCATGGTATTGCTGGATTAAGCAGGTAACATCAGTGTTATAGGATTATTACCAAAACATTATATTAATGGTGAGAGTTTGGACTTGCTCAAAGTCTGTAGACTCCGGCAAGGTAATAATGTGCGCCACGTTGTGGGCAGGGGGTGTTGCCCACACACTTTATTTGTGAACGTTACGTGAAAGGAACAACCAAATGGATGACCAGTTAAAACAAAGTGCACTTGATTTCCATGAATTTCCAGTTCCAGGGAAAATCCAGGTTTCTCCAACCAAGCCTCTGGCAACACAGCGCGATCTGGCGCTGGCCTACTCACCAGGCGTTGCCGCACCTTGTCTTGAAATCGAAAAAGACCCGTTAAAAGCCTACAAATATACCGCGCGCGGTAACCTGGTGGCGGTGATCTCTAACGGTACGGCGGTGCTGGGGTTAGGCAACATTGGCGCGCTGGCTGGCAAACCGGTGATGGAAGGCAAGGGCGTTCTGTTTAAGAAATTCGCCGGGATTGATGTATTTGACATTGAAGTTGATGAACTCGACCCGGACAAATTTATTGAAGTTGTCGCTGCGCTCGAACCGACCTTCGGCGGAATCAACCTCGAAGACATTAAAGCGCCAGAATGTTTCTATATTGAACAGAAACTGCGCGAGCGGATGAATATTCCGGTATTCCACGACGATCAGCACGGCACGGCAATTATCAGCACTGCCGCCATCCTCAACGGCTTGCGCGTGGTGGAGAAAAACATCTCCGACGTGCGGATGGTGGTTTCCGGCGCGGGTGCCGCAGCAATCGCCTGTATGAACCTGCTGGTAGCGCTGGGTCTGCAAAAACATAACATCGTGGTTTGCGATTCAAAAGGCGTTATCTATCAGGGCCGTGAGCCAAACATGGCGGAAACCAAAGCCGCATATGCGGTGGTGGATGACGGCAAACGTACCCTCGATGATGTGATTGAAGGCGCGGATATTTTCCTCGGATGTTCCGGCCCGAAAGTGCTGACCCAGGAAATGGTGAAGAAAATGGCTCGGGCACCAATGATCCTGGCGCTGGCGAATCCGGAACCGGAAATTCTGCCGCCGCTGGCGAAAGAAGTGCGTCCGGATGCCATCATTTGCACCGGTCGTTCTGACTATCCGAACCAGGTGAACAACGTCCTGTGCTTCCCGTTCATCTTCCGTGGCGCGCTGGACGTTGGCGCAACCGCCATCAACGAAGAGATGAAACTGGCGGCGGTACGTGCGATTGCAGAACTCGCCCATGCGGAACAGAGCGAAGTGGTGGCTTCAGCGTATGGCGATCAGGATCTGAGCTTTGGTCCGGAATACATCATTCCAAAACCGTTTGATCCGCGCTTGATCGTTAAGATCGCTCCTGCGGTCGCTAAAGCCGCGATGGAGTCGGGCGTGGCGACTCGTCCGATTGCTGATTTCGACGTCTACATCGACAAGCTGACTGAGTTCGTTTACAAAACCAACCTGTTTATGAAGCCGATTTTCTCCCAGGCTCGCAAAGCGCCGAAGCGCGTTGTTCTGCCGGAAGGGGAAGAGGCGCGCGTTCTGCATGCCACTCAGGAACTGGTAACGCTGGGACTGGCGAAACCGATCCTTATCGGTCGTCCGAACGTGATCGAAATGCGCATTCAGAAACTGGGCTTGCAGATCAAAGCGGGCGTTGATTTTGAGATCGTCAATAACGAATCCGATCCGCGCTTTAAAGAGTACTGGACCGAATACTTCCAGATCATGAAGCGTCGCGGCGTCACTCAGGAACAGGCGCAGCGGGCGCTGATCAGTAACCCGACAGTGATCGGCGCGATCATGGTTCAGCGTGGGGAAGCCGATGCAATGATTTGCGGTACGGTGGGTGATTATCATGAACATTTTAGCGTGGTGAAAAATGTCTTTGGTTATCGCGATGGCGTTCACACCGCAGGTGCCATGAACGCGCTGCTGCTGCCGAGTGGTAACACCTTTATTGCCGATACATATGTTAATGATGAACCGGATGCAGAAGAGCTGGCGGAGATCACCTTGATGGCGGCAGAAACTGTCCGTCGTTTTGGTATTGAGCCGCGCGTTGCTTTGTTGTCGCACTCCAACTTTGGTTCTTCTGACTGCCCGTCGTCGAGCAAAATGCGTCAGGCGCTGGAACTGGTCAGGGAACGTGCACCAGAACTGATGATTGATGGTGAAATGCACGGCGATGCAGCGCTGGTGGAAGCGATTCGCAACGACCGTATGCCGGACAGCCCTTTGAAAGGTTCTGCCAATATTCTGGTGATGCCGAACATGGAAGCTGCCCGCATTAGTTACAACTTACTGCGCGTTTCCAGCTCGGAAGGTGTGACTGTCGGTCCGGTGCTGATGGGCGTGGCGAAACCGGTTCACGTGTTAACGCCGATCGCATCGGTGCGTCGTATCGTCAACATGGTGGCGCTGGCCGTGGTTGAAGCGCAAACCCAACCGCTGTAATTCTTTTTTAACTCTCACGCTTACCCTGAATATTCAGGGTAAGCGGTTTGGCTGCAATATATTAGTAGGTGATGCTGCCAACTTACTGATTTAGTGTATGATGGTGTTTTTGAGGTGCTCCAGTGGCTTC
>ENA-OWYG01000966-OWYG01000966.1-human-gut-metagenome-genome-assembly--contig:-NODE-966-length-15925-cov-7.602079_pt1 | contig 15925 bp, 15 predicted proteins | sample MGYA00249747_ERZ652080 | MGnify/ENA primary metagenome ERZ652080 (study PRJEB26925, sample SAMN05827071) | human gut metagenome | biome: ENVO:2100002; feature: ENVO:00000062; material: ENVO:00002003...
ACGAGATGAGCGCTAGTCTCGTGGGCTCGGAGATGTGTATAAGAGACAGTCTATGGACTGACCGTTTCTGGTAAATGCGGCAAAGCGCTCACCAAGACCGTAGATCAGCTCTCCCACACCTAAAGAAAGCTGCTGTCTCATATAGGCATCCTTATCTGCGCTCTTTACATAAGCATCACCCTTCCAGTCCGTCTTCATATAGGCAAGATCACGCCATGCACTGGTACTGAGCTTCTTATCCCCGTTATAGTAAGTCATGGACCAGTTCTCTTTGGTAATAACCAGTTTTGCATTTCCGCTTTTTACAACAATCTTCTCATCATCTTCGGTGGCATCAATTGCTGTCTGTTTGGGAAGATTTAATGCAAACTGTGGTCCATCCTGAATTGCGCCCTTATAATGATACGTCTTTACACGGATTACTTCCGGCATCGGAGTGGTAATTTCAACCGTAAGATTGATTCCGCCCAATGTATCTCCTCTGTGATTAATCTTATGTGTCGGTGCACAGAGCACTACTTTATCTTTTTCAATTTTTGTAAAATAAACTTCTGCCGGTGAAAAGCAGGCGCAGCCTTCTTTCTGCAGCCAGCATCCATTACTGAATTTCATATCTTATTTTCCTCTCTTTCCCTTCGCCATACGAATGTTTTATTTTCCCTTATCCACACTATACAAAATTTATCCGTGCTTTCCTACTAGAAATTTTAGACGTAATTTACTATAATATTTATAGAATTTGCCAGACGGTATTATCCCTTAATTTTATAACAAAGGATATTTTATGAAACTACATATTAATAAAATACATGATACACATTCTGTCAGAAGTCAGCTGCTTCGTATTTTTCTGCTGGCAGGCATGTTTCCGCTTCTGGTAATCGGCATCTTTTCCATTGCCAGCGTGCGAAAACAGATGCTTGCCCGCTATGAATCTCTGGAGAAGGCAGATGGCCTGCGTGTTGCCTCCTCCTTAAACGACATCACAACTACCATATATTCATCTTCCGATACCCTGCTTAACAGTAATCAGTGTCTGAGTCTGTTTGCGGCAGAATCACTGGATTCCGGTATCGAGGAACAGCTTACGGCTCTGGAGCGGGCACTCCAGACTTATTTTGAGAATACAGCAGCCGTTGCCCGCATTCAGATTTATACCAACAATCCAAACCTTCAAAATTCCGAGCATATTCATTATCAGCAGAATTTTGTCCTGGACGAATGGCGCAAAACCCTGGGAAATAACTGGAGTACATGGGCTTCCCTGCAGCGATACACGGCAATCGTCCGGCAGCCTTACCGTGAACTGACACTGATCCGGCGGATCGGTGTTGCCTCCAGTAAATATCAGGCATTTCTGGTTGTCGGTCTGGACCGCAATACCATTAAAAATCATCTGGAGCAGTCCAGCAATGAAACAACCATCAGTCTGGACGGAACCCAGATCATCTATGCCACAGACTCTGTTCTGATCGGCAAAGACATGGAGTTTCCCGATGATTTTTCCGGCTATATTTACCGCTACACCGGTCCGAAAGAAATCGGAAACCAGATGCGTCTGGTCAACTATGTAACTCTGCAGTCCTACAAATCCAACAATTTGTTTTATGTGCGGACCGTGGACCCGGATGCCTTAAAAACAATCAATCATACCGTTGCCGTATTTGTCCTGATTCTGGTACTTGCCCTGCTTGTACCATTGATTCTGATGATCTGTTTTTCGGACTATTTCAGCACAAGGATTACAACCCTGAAATCAGCAATGCACCGTGCCAGCCTCGGCGATTACAATATCATCGAACAATTCCGCGGTGATGATGAGTTAAGCGATACCTTTAAAGACCTCAAACTGACCGTGGATGCGATTCACGATAAGGAAGCGCAGTTTTATGAAGCACGGATCCGGGAACAGCAACTGGTCAACCGGCAGCAGCAAATGGAATTTGAAATGCTTGCCAGTCAGATCAATCCGCATTTCTTGTATAACACTCTGGAAACGATCCGGATGCAGGCACTCTCCTGTGGCAACCGGAATGTAGCAACTTCCATTAAACTGCTTGGAAAATCCATGCGTTACGTGCTCGATAATACCGGCACAAGTTTCACCACACTGACCAAAGAGCTCGAATATATCAAAACGTATCTCTCCATTCAGCAGCTCCGCTTTGGGGACCGCGTAAATTACACCCTTCAGGTGGACGAAGATCTCGACACCAACAGTTGCAAGATTCTTCCGCTGCTCCTGCAACCTGTGGTAGAAAATGCAATTCTTCACGGACTTGAGAGCAAAACGGAAGACGGTATGATCACCATCCAGATTGCTTCTGCGGACGCAACCCTGCTGATCACGATCAAAGATAACGGACAGGGAATGACAAACGAAGAACTCGACGCACTGCGGGATCGAATCAGAAACCACCCTTCCTCCGATACCCACAGCATCGGTCTTTACAACATCAATCAGAGAATTTCCCTGTTCTACGGGGAAGGATATTATATGGAGATTGACAGCGCAATCGGAGCCGGTACGACCGTCCGGCTGAAAATACCAAAAACAATTTAGGAAACAGGATGAAAAACATGGCAAACAAAATTATCAACGTACTTATTGTAGATGATGAACAAATTGTAAGAGAGGGACTCCGCTATATCATTGACTGGAACACCCTGGGATTTTGTATCTGCGGGGAAGCCGCCAACGGAGAAGATGCCCTGGAAATGATCCGCCAGTACCGCCCGGGACTGGTTCTTCTCGATATCCGGATGTCCGGAATGCTTGGCACGGAACTGATGGAAAAAGCGCGCAGTGAAGGATTTTCCGGTGCATTTATTATCTTAAGCGGTTACTCGGATTTTAAGTACGCACAGACGGCACTGCAATTTGGTGCCTCCTACTATCTGACCAAACCGATTGATGAAGATGAGCTGGAAAAAGCAGTACAGGACGTCCACGAAAAAATTGAATTTCAGCTAAACAGCGAGACATCCCGCAACCAGTACCTGAAAAAAGCAAAAACCACCGTACTATACGATCTGCTGACCGGAAATGATTTTAACCCGTCCATTGATTATCAGGAATTAGGGCTCTCCTATCCGATCTATCAGGTGCTGATTTACGAAAGCTATATGCCATATTTTCGTTCCTACAGTTTCAGTGATCTGCTGCGTGTCACCAACAAAGACAACAATTCCTTTGAGCATGTCAATATCGACAATCATGACATTATATTACTCAAAGGCAATTTTGCACTGGAACGGTTAAATGCCTGTCTGCACCACTATGACAAGGGAACGCAGAAAGGATCTCCGCTGGATACGATCTTTCTAATCTACGGACCGACGGTTTCTTCCCTTTCACAGATTCACGAATCTTACGAGCTGTGCCAGCGGCTGTTGTCCCGGCGTTTCTTCTGCGGAGAAAACCAGCATGTTCTCTCCTATGAGGAACTGCCGGCAGAAAATTCCGCCTCCGCAAGTCTGGACGCAGAAAAAACAAGACATTACAGCGCGTTACTTACCGATTACATTAAAACCTGTAATCAGCGCCGGATTTCCGAAGTTCTCGAAGATCTGCGACAGTTTCTTTTTAATAGTAACTGTGATGTATCGAGTATCAAATATTTTCTGGCAGATATTTTTCTGGAGATCAAACAGGCGATCACACACACGTACAGCAACACCAGTATCCCGTTTGTACATAATGCGGCGATCATAGAACTCATTGAAAATAAATACTATCTGTACGAGATTCTATTGTATTTTAACGAACAGTTCGATATGATCATGCGCGCGATCGGAAGCAATTCCTCGGCAAGTGTGTTCGATGATATTTTAAATTACATCAATCACAATTATGCCAGCCAGCTGAAATTAGAGACTCTGGCCCCACTGTTTGGTTACAACAGTTCCTACCTCGGAAAACTGTTTACCCAGAAAATGGGTGTTCGTTTCAATACCTATCTGGATCAGGTACGCATTGAAAAAGCAACCGAGCTGCTTGATCAGACAGATATGAAGATTTATGAAATTGCGGCAAGTGTCGGATATAAAAATGTTGATTATTTTCACCAGAAATTTAAAGCGAGCAAAAATATCAGCCCTGCGGAATACCGTAAAAATCAGGATCATTGATTATAAGCAAAAGAAAGCCGGGTGCATCACGCACCCGGCTTTTGTTAAGGGTTTTATCTGATTTTATCCAATTACTTAGATTCGCTTAATACATCATTGATGCACTTTACTTTATCTTCATAATCTTTCTTATCTACTTCAAATACCTGATCGTATCCAAGACCCTTTACGGTATCCTGCATATCTTTTAAGATCTTGTTGAACTCAGCTTCATTCTTTGCAAATACCATCTGCCATGAATCTGCAACGATTGTCTGCTTGCACTGCTCTTTGATGGTACTGATATCGGTAGAGTACTCCGGTGTGGAATAGTTTGTTCCTGGAAGAACTAACAGATTACCGGTTTTCTCAAAGTGTTCGATCTCTGTGGTATCTCCATCATTATGTGCTGACCAGTCTTCTTTTAACTTGGTAGAAGTCTTCTCAAGATAATCATCCCATCTCTGATAGTTGTAGCAGATACCGGTATCCGGATCTGTATCAACGATACCATTTGCCTTAAAGTTCAATGCAGATACACCATCTTTCCATGTTCCGCTGCCCCATTCATCCGGCACTTTCAGGCTCTCGTCAATATCAACAAATGCCTTTACACCGAAATCTGTAAGTACAGGCTTACCATCTTTCATTTCCCATGTCAGGCCTTCCGGTCCACAGTTACCACCACTCTGTGCAGAAGAAGCTTCAATTCCTTCCGGAGAGTATAACCAGTTGATAAAATCAACCATTCTCTGTGGGTCTTTTGTCTGGCTGCCGACCATGATACCAACACTCATCTTACCATCCGGCATAGAACCGTAAGACAGGCACTTCATATCCTTAATTGTCGCAGAGGCAAATCCCTTACCTTCCGAAGTATTCTCTGTTGTGTTGTATACACCGGCACCAAGCCATGGCCAGAAGCTGTATAATACATCACCATTACGGAACTTTGTCTGTAACGTATCGAAATTCTGTGTGGTAGACTCCGGATCAATAAGTCCTTTCTGATTTGCTTCAAACAGGAACTTCAATGCACGTACATACATGCTATCGCTGTCAATTACACTCTGGATTTCAGATCCGTCTACTTTGCCGAGTGCAAATCCAAGGTTCTCATATCCGTACAGAGCACAGAAAGCACCTGCATTCTGCATGATATCTCCATCCCAGTCTTTGAAGAGAGAAAGCGCATAGACATCTTTTCCGTCTTTGCTGGTTCCCTTTGCCTTTTCCTGCATCTGTTCCAGAACCGGAATCATATCTTCCAGTGTATCCATTTCCGGATATCCAACTTCTCCGTACACATCCCAGCGAAGAGATGGTGCATTGGTTGGCTCAGATGCCTCACAAGGCTCAGTTGCCGGCTGATTGGAAATTTCACTCGGTACTGCCCATACTCCATCCGTTCCGGAAAGTTTACTTGCGGTATTGATTGCATCCATACGATCCTGTAAATATTTCTCATCCTTAATATAATCACTCATATCAAGGACAAGTCCTGCGGTCACCATATCTTTCAAACGACTGGAATCCAGATTTGTGATAATTAAGTCACCAAGATTACCGTTTGCAGAACGTGTCTGATATAAAGTATCTCCACCACCTGCCACGTTTGGTGCAATAATGTTCAATTTGATATTGAACTTATCTTTGATCAGTTTTGCAAACCATCCGGTCTGCTCACCCTGGAAGTTTGCCTGACTGTCGAACACATCAATCGTCAGCTCCTTGGCATATTTTCCATTGGATGACTTGCCCCCCTGTGTGGAATCACTGTCTGAGCTTTTTCCGCAGCCTGCTACGGTTCCGGCGAGCATCGTTGCAGCGAGTGCCAGTGCAAGCGCACGCTGTACATTCTTTTTCTTCATTGTAAATCCTCCTCTATAATATTTTACATGAATGTATGTAAAAGAAACAAGTGTTTCTTTTAGCCTTTCACTGATCCGATCATAATACCTTTGACAAAGGATTTCTGGAAAATCGGATATACGAACAGAATCGGCAGTACAACGATAACGGAAATCGTCATACGGATGGATGTCGGTGTCTGCTGGGTTGCCAGGTTCGCAACGGCAGATACATTTCCACCGGACTGCTGTACCATGGTTGCCAGTGAACTTGCCTGATTCAGGTAAGTATAAAGTAAATACTGTAAGGAATATAACTTCTGGTCTGTAATATAAATCAACGTATCCTGGAAGGAGTTCCACTGTCCTACTGCGGACCAGATGGCGATGGTTGCCATAATCGGTTTACAGGTTGGAAGAATGACTTTTGCGAATACGGTCATGGTTCCGGCTCCATCGATCTCTGCCGCCTCCTGCAATGCAGGCGGAATGGATTCTACATAAGTCTTTGCCATAATGATGTTGAACGGCTGTACAATTGCCGGGATGATGTATACCCAGAAACTGTTGGTCAGATGTAAGGTCTTCATGGTCATGTACATTGGGATCAGACCTGCGTTAAAGTACATGGTAATTACCATAAAACGATACCACAGTTTTCTGTGCCACATCCGCTGCTGGGTAAACATGAATCCCAGATAAACGGAAGCAAGTACCGTACAGATTGTACCGATCACAGTTCTTCCAAGGGATACCATTGCTGCGGTTCCAAGACCATTCAGCTGGAATACTTTTACATAGTTCTCAAGCTGAAAACCATGCGGCAGAAAATTTACTTTACCACTTGCACTCAGATCGTTTGCACTGATCGAGTTGATGATCAGATAGTAAAAAGGATAAGCACAAATGATAGCAAAGATAGCAAAAATCAGAATATTGATTACCTGAAATGTGCGGTCTCCTTTACTTGTTTTAATCTTCATTGCTTTTTCCTCCTATTAAATCATGCTCTCGCCACGTGTCTTCTTCGAAACGAAGTTTACAATTGCAAGAAGTGTTACGCTGACGATACTCTTTAAGATACCAATTGCCGTTGCAAGGGATAAACTTCGTCCGGTCATACCAATGTTGTATACATACAGATCAAGTACCTGAATTGTTGATTTGTTAAATGCATTCTGGAACACAAAGTACTGATCCATACCATTGTTCAGGAAGTTTGCTACCGAAAGCATTAACATTACGAAGTATGTAGGCATAATGGATGGAATCGTGATGTTTTTGATAATCTGGAAACGTCCGGCTCCGTCCACCTTTGCCGCATCATACATTTCCTGATCGATTCCTGCGATTGCTGCCAGATACATAATTGCGCCCCATCCAAGGCCTTTCCATGTACTCCAGAGAATCATCTGCAGCCATACATGCCTGCCACTGTCGAGAATCTTTAACGGTTCTGAGATTACGCCAAGGTTCTGCATCACTGTGTTGAACATACCTGTGGTAGAAAACAGACAGAAAGCAATGGAGTAAACCAGTGTCCAGCTGATGAAGTTTGGCAGTGTAGTCAGTGTCTGTACCAGATTCTTAAACCATTTGCATTTGATCTCGTTTAAGAATACGGCAAACAGTACCGGGAGAAATGAAGTTGCAATACCGAGTAAACTCATTGCAAATGTGTTCTTCATTACCTGAATCAGCTGCATTACCTGCGTCTTGTTACTAAACAGTGTCTTAAACCATTTCAATCCTACGAACTGACACTGGGAAAGTTTCAGCGGTGCTTTGTAATCATAGAGTGCGTAGATCCAGCCATGCAGCGGAAAGTACGAAAACAAAAAGCACAAAATGAGAAATGGGAGAATCATAAGGAATAACTTCATTCCCTGACTCTTTTTCTTTTTGGTCGTCATAATAGTTCCTCCTTCTCGTAACCGTTTTATGGTTCACCGATGTTTTATGTTGTTATTCTATCATCAGGAAATATTTCCTCCTACCGGAAGAATTCAAGGAGAGTTCCCAGAATTTTTAGATGTTCATAGATTTTTTACGATATATCAGATTTTTATGGTAATTTTTCTGGAATTTTTCATGTATTTGCCCGGGCACAATTCAAAATATGAAAAAAGAGATGCTCTTACCGCATCTCCCTTCCCATATTTACCGGATTTTTTTTATAAAGTTTCGTTGAAAAAACGAAGCATATGTTCGCTCCATGCTTTGGCCGAAGTAGCATATCCTAACCCGATGCCGTGATCTCCCGTCGGAAAAGTCTCGCACAGATGCTTCACTCCTGCTTTCGTAAGTGCCGCGTCCAACCGGGTCGTATTGCTGGCCGGAACACAGCCGTCATCGAGATTCGCATAAGCGTATGTTGGCGGATATCCGGTCAGATCATGAAGTTCTACAGACAGTTTTTTCTGAAGATCCGACTTCCCGCCTGTATTATAGCGACAGCTTCCCTCATGATATTCCGAGGTAAAACTGATCACCGGGTACAACAGTCCTACCCCGTCCGGCCGCGCAGAAATCCTTCCATATAGTTTTTCCAGCTCCGGATGCACACAAAAAATTTCTGTTTTCAGTTCTTCATGCAGCATTGCCGTGCTTGCGCACAAATGCCCACCGGCAGAAGCTCCCACCACAAGAATACGATTTTCGTCAATTCCATACTGCCGTGCATGTGCACGTACATGCATAATAGCCAGTGCCAAATCCATCTGACACTGCGGATAGGTATTGGGCTGAATGCGATAGCTTAAAATAAATGCTTTATAGCCTCCGTCACGCTCCATGCGCTGTGCAAGCTGCACACCTTCCGAATAATAAGAAAGCATCTCATATCCGCCTCCCGGACAGAAAATAACTGCCGGACGCTTCTTTTCCTGTCTTCGTTCTTTGCAAACAGCGGCAGACGGATACGGTGGAACGGATGCACAGTCATCAAAATGCATAAATGCCTGCTGATCCACATCCGGATTTCCCGTAAACAGCCATACACCCTCTTCGTCATTTTGATCCTCTTTTGGAATCCACCCCTCTTTTTGCGTATGCCAGAGAGGTACAAACAGAAATTTTTGTTTCTCTGCGGTCTCCATCAGCATATTGGCACAGTTTACCAGTGGCTGGGACCAGAATGCTTCGCCCCACTCCATGTGCACCCTGTCATGGATCTGTTCCATCGTTTCTTCCTCATGCCCCTGCAGCAATATGCTCCAACAGGTCGGAAACAGATCTCCCAATGCCGTATCCACCGGTTTTGTTGTTTTTATTTCTTTCCATGTCGATTTCATTGAAAACATATAGTTTCACTCCCTGCCAAAAACCATATCATAAATCACATCCGTAATTTCAGAATTGTCCGGCAAAATACCTGTTATAAAAAGTCACGCAGCATACGTTTTCTGCTCGGTGCACCAAGTTTACGCAGTGCCTTTGCCTCAATCTGACGGATACGCTCTCTTGTCACATGAAACATCTGTCCCACTTCTTCCAGCGTGTGCGGCTGATTTCCGTCAAGACCGAACCGCAGTGTGATCACTTCCTGCTCACGATCCGTCAGGTCTTTCATGGCAAGTGAAATCTGCTTATTACGCATCTCCGCAATCGCATTCTCCTCCGGGGATAACGCATTGGAATCCTGCACAAAATCACCCAGATGGGAATCGTCCTCATCCCCTACCGGAGCCTCCATGGAAACCGGATCCTGGCTAAAACTCATGATCTCCGTTACACGATCTTCATCTTCGCCAAGCATCTCCGCAATTTCCTTATTGGAAGGTTCTCTTCCCAGCTCCTGTGTCAGGGTACGGCGTGCACGGACAACCTTATTGATTGTCTCCACCATATGTACCGGAACACGGATCGTCTTTGCCTGATCTGCAATTGCACGGGTAATTGCCTGACGAATCCACCATGTCGCATATGTGGAAAACTTAAATCCTTTTTCGTACTCAAACTTATCGACTGCTTTCATCAGGCCGATATTCCCCTCCTGAATCAAATCCAGAAGCGGCAATCCCCTGCCGACATACTTCTTGGCAATACTTACTACCAGTCTGAGATTGGCTTCAATCAGTTCCTTCTTGGCTTCCGGATCCCCCTCACTGATCCGCTTGGCAATCTTTTGCTCTTCTTCCATGGTAAGCAGACGCACCTGTCCGATCGTCTTTAAATACTGACGTACCGGATCCGTGATATCCGCCCCCTCCATAACCGAGAGATCTTCCTCGATATTTTCCTCGGAATCTTCCTCAATATCATCATCAATATCCAAAAGGATCTTACTTTCTTCCAGTTCTTCGTCATCCGCCTCATCCGGTTCTTTCTCCTTTGCAGACAAAGAAACCGTCTGCTCCATGTCATTTTTTGAGCGAAGGACTTCGATCTTGTTATCTTCTAAAACTTTTAAAATGTTGTCAAACTGCTCAGAGGAAATCTCTACCCCTGAAAATGTATCCAGGATTTTGCTGTATGCGATCTTATCCTGATTCTTTTTGCCCTGTTCGATCAGGCCTGCTACCATTTGAATAATAGAACGTTTATCTTCTGTCACGAAAAATACTCCTTATCAATAAATTCCCCTATTTTATTTTATATCTTCTTTTAGGTTCTAAAACATTTTACCACAATTCAAAAATAATTCCACACCTTTTTTCGTATTTATGTTCATTATTTGATACTGCCGTTTATTCTCCCCTGTGCTCTGCTCCTGCATTGCCTTATTATTCCCGGCTCTTTCGTCCTGCTAGTGGCAGCCGATCCCCCTCATGTATCTCTGATACCCTGTCAATGCCCTGTCTCTCATAACTCCGGTGGGCGGTGTCGTTTGGAATGTCCGGATTGTATACAGGCTTTCCATACTTCCGTATTACTATTGTTATTTATTGTGACAAATATTTTGTCTGAATACTTATCGCCAACCCTGTTTGATTCAATTTCCGATTTTGGAATAGCCTTCTTTCATACGCTCCATAGTTTGCCCCATTGGCAGCTTTCCTGGAGAAGTGATTTCCAATCGTTTGTCATATACCGCAACCTGTATCGTACCATGATCCAGATAACGATATTTGATGGTATTGAATCAAAAATATTATGTCTCACTTTATTCTCTTCTTTACAGGCACTTTCTCGGCATATTCCTGTTCCAGTTCCTCCGCCAGATACGCATCGCTCATGCAGTGCATATCAGAAACACCATCACGGATCAGCTGATAAACTAGTGAATGATAAAAGAAATCCAAAGCCGCATCCAGTGAAAGTCCCTGCTGTTTAGCAAAGCATTCAATAACACGGCTATATTTTTTCTGAAGCAAAATCGGATTCGCTGTCATAGTGTTTCACTCCCTTCAAAACGCAGCAGAGACAGTGCTTTCTCTGTGCGGAAACATATTTGCAGGTTCGGCTTTTCATAACGCAGGCGGCTGATAGCTTCCGTTTTATCAATCAGTCCGTCAAAGAACAGCTCCACCGTATTGAACACCTTATCATTGGCAACACCGCCTACAACAAGGTCATAATCCGTCAAATCTTTTCCACTGCGGCAGTTCAGAATAAAATCCAGCCATTCTTCGGAATAAGAATCGAATTTCAGCGTTTTCAGTTCAGCTTCCCGGCTTTCATCATATTCATACCTGGAGATAATACCGTCTTTCCCACGGTGTTTGAACTTACCGCACCACTTCGCTGCCTGTTCATACAACGGTGTGACATAAAAGCCACGCCCGAAGTCTACGTTAGGGCGGGAATGAACCAAATCCGGCTTAGCAATCTCTAAGAAAGAACCATGATAGAGAATCATACTTCCACGCCCCTTTCTTTCATCACATCAAGAAGATCATTAACGATATATTCCCGGCTCTGGGTATGCAGCACTTCATATTCCGGCACGATATAACCGTTCAGAATGTTGCTTTTTTCAGTAAATGCCTGATAAACACGCTCTGCATTCACACCCAGCTTTGCCGCTACATTTTCAATGCAAAACACGGCAAACTCCAACTCTCTGGAATTTTTGATTTTTTCATCCGTCATCACATGTCAACCTTTCCTATATTTTTAATAATTCATAGACTTTTTTTAAAAATTCAACCTTTGTTCTATTTCCTTATCTGCACAATAAAATCAAAATAATCTTTTCCAATTTTAGTTTCAACATCTGGATAACCTGATCTAGCAACTATCCAATGATTTTATGGGCTTTCCTTATATTGTATTTAATTTAAAATTATTTATTGTTATTTACAGTTTTTTGCTTTTATTTTGCTAACGCGGTCAAACTTCTAATTCATTTAATTTCTTCATGTACTCTACCTTCTCTTTATACCCTCTGATTTCATTTGCACCAAGTTGTAATGCTCTGCGAATATACTCTTCATCATTTTCATCAGACGCATGTTTACACCTTCTAGTATGAACATGAAAAATATAATTACTATACATATTACCGTCCTCTTCTATATCTTTGAGATTGCAGTACTTCCATTTTTGTATCAATAAAAGCATCCGCTGTTTCCTCAAACTTAGAATTCCATTTTTCAATACCTATATGTTCTTTTAAAACTTCTGCTGCAGTTTTTGAAGAACATGGATACAATTCTTTTACTATTACGATCAACTACAGTATACCATCAAAACAAGACGGTTTCTATTATATCTACATTTTCCACCAAATGAATTTATTTTCGTATATTTCCATTTGCATGTCCTTTCCGATTTTTCGGATACTATATCAACAATCATGAAAAAGAGCAATGAAAAAAATGCAGCCAACCGAAGTCAGCTACATATCATCCATACCAATATGAGCACCTGCACAACAAGGATTGCCGGCATGCCGACAACGAAATACCAGTGCTTCGTCTTGTGGCGAAACAGATACATGCCCGCCCAGGTGCCAATACTTCCGCCAAGAAGGCTCACCAGAAAAAGCGTTTTCTCCGGAATGCGCCACGCGTTGTGTTTCGCTTTCCACTTATCTGCACCCATCACGATAAGTCCAAGTACATTTATGACGCCAAAGTAGATCAGCGCCTTGGTCCAACTGTCAAATATCATACTACTTTACCTTCTCATTTTCCATACGCCAGTCGATACATCTCTGCAGGTATTCCACATAGGCCTCATTTTTGCACATGCCTTTGCCTTTTACATCAGAGATCTTCGCGACATCCATTCCGTTACAGAACGTTGTCTTCATTACAATATTAAGTGGCGGCACATCGGTATCATTTGAGATGTAAGTTCCGATACCGAAGGCAACTTTGGCTTTGTCCTTGAAATGCTTTTGGATCATAGTCGCGCGTTCAAAATCAAGGGAATCGCTGAACAGAAGCGTCTTTGTCATCGGATCGATGCCAAACGCCTTATAGTGCGCGATCATCTTCTCTCCCCACGCGATCGGATCACCGCTATCATGTCTTACACCACTGAAAAGTGTTGCATTGAAAATTTGTATGCATCCGTATCTAACAGACTGGTAATGATCTGATGTAATTTCATAGTTTCTCTCTTTCTTTGATTTGCTGCCTGCAATCTGATATAGGTTCTATTTATGCCCTTTTTCTTCTGCTTTATCTCAAATAATCCGCAAGTTTATAAACTCTGTCTCTGGTCAGATCAGCACCTTCCTGATTCTCTGCAAGCGGCTGTCCTGATCCGCCCTCCCACTCTTTTCCGGCTTCTTTGATCTTCTTTTCCTTTTCTTTGATCCAATCACGCTCTTCCTGAAGCAGTTCTGATTTTGTGTCTTCATCCAATCTGCCCCAAATATCGTTCAATTCATCATCCCACAATTTGTATAACTTTGCAGATAACTGATTCATTTCCCCCTGTGTCAGATCTCCACTCTGAAGTTTATCCTGTAACCTCTTGGCCTTTTTCTCAATTCCTGCCAATTCCGCAGAAATGCCATCCTGTTCTTCCTTCTCAGCAGATGCATTGGATTCACTTGATCCGTTCTTTGTCCATCCATAGAAACCGGCCTCTTCTGCCTCATTATATATTCCACAGCATGACAATTCCGTCTGACCATCCTCCAGACTCAGTGAAATCCAATTCACATATTCTTTCGGGAGCTGATCAATCGATGCTCCTTTCATATAAAAATAGATCGTCTTTGCTCCGTCCAGTCCATATGCTCCGGAGTAAATATATTTCACACCGTCTACGATATCTTCTCCGTCGGTTTTGTTTAAATAATTCATACTTTTGATCGTTGTCTTATAAGTGTACTCATCCACTTTCTCCGGTGTCGAGAATTTACCGGAAAAGTCACACAGATACACAATTCCGTTCGGATAATCCGTTCCCGTATCGCCCATGTCTGCGTCACTGTAACTTCCCTCAAAGCTTCCGTCTTCATTCACAGTGAGTTCGGTCGACCATCCTCCCGCTCCGCTTGCAAATGTGTAACTGTACTTTGCCATCTCGGAAAAAACAGAATTGCTCTCTGTATCTTCCGTTGAGTCTTCAGATACAACTTCCGTTCCGCTTTCCGTGGCCGGTTCCGGCTCTTCGGAATCTTTACCTACTACAACCCAATCGTCATCGTTATCCGCCACTGCATCTTTTTTTCCGCATCCCATCAGTAACGATGCACCAAGAGACAGGATCATACCTGCAGCTATTACATTTTTCCACTTTATCATTTTCGTTCTCCTTTATACTTCTATATCATCACACTGTTTTTTTCTTCCCGTTTCCCTATTTTATCCATTTTTTTGCTTTTTATCAAGAAGAAGTCCGCACCACAGGCATTCACGCATACATTACTTTTGATACTGTAAATCAAACATTTAATTGTAAAATAAAACCTGGTATACTAAAATACAGTATAGGAACAATTGTGTTGCAGGGTGGCTGACCTCTATTTTATTTTACATAGAATGGGGGTGGTGCTGATGAACAAGAGATTTGATTTTAAAGACCTCATGACCTTTGGTCTGTTCATTCTTGCATTACTGACATTCGTATTTACGTTTATCAGATAATGTTTTAGAGCATAGAAAAACCACCCCAAAAACTTTGACTGAGTACTAGGGTGGATTTTCTAACTAGATTTACGAGGTCAACCACTTGTGGGCAGTTGTTCCTCTTTTATTTACATTAACTATAACACGACACGTTCCAAAAAACAAGTAGCATTATTTATATCATATGATAGCCCTAAAATCACAGAAGGCAAGCTCATAATCAAACAAAATTATCCTAACCGTTACAATAAAACGCTTAAGGGTGTCTGTATTCCGGACACCCTCTTTTTATATCTAAAATCCGGCGGGAAATTTGCGTCCTACCGTTTGTGTCCTACGTGCGTCCTACGTGGCAAAATTTAAGGCTACCGTGGAACATTGTAAACCACGATAGCCCTTGATTTTACTGTGTTTCTTAGAACTTACCAGCCTTTGCAGCTTCCTCAACAGATACTGCAACTGCAACAGTAGCACCAACCATTGGGTTATTACCCATTCCGATCAGACCCATCATCTCAACGTGAGCCGGTACAGAAGAAGATCCAGCGAACTGTGCATCAGAGTGCATACGTCCCATAGTATCTGTCATACCATAAGAAGCAGGACCTGCTGCCATGTTATCTGGGTGAAGTGTACGTCCTGTACCACCGCCGGATGCTACGGAGAAGTACTTCTTACCCTGCTCGATACATTCCTTCTTGTATGTACCTGCAACCGGATGCTGGAAACGTGTTGGGTTTGTAGAGTTACCAGTGATGGAAACACCTACGTTCTCATGATGCATGATTGCAACACCTTCCTGAACATCATCAGCACCGTAACATTTTACAGTTGCACGAAGTCCGTCAGAGTATGCTTTTTCGTACTCAATGTTAAGCTTTGCAGCCTTGTAATCATACTTTGTCTCTACGAATGTAAATCCGTTGATACGGGAAATGATCTGTGCTGCGTCTTTTCCAAGACCGTTTAAGATAACACGTAAAGGTTTCTGAC
>ENA-OWYG01000968-OWYG01000968.1-human-gut-metagenome-genome-assembly--contig:-NODE-968-length-15911-cov-12.381433_pt1 | contig 15911 bp, 9 predicted proteins | sample MGYA00249747_ERZ652080 | MGnify/ENA primary metagenome ERZ652080 (study PRJEB26925, sample SAMN05827071) | human gut metagenome | biome: ENVO:2100002; feature: ENVO:00000062; material: ENVO:00002003...
GTCGTCGGCAGCGTCAGATGTGTATAAGAGACAGTCGCAGATGTCCTCTATGATCAATATTATGGTGGGCGTCCTGACGGCCATTGCAGGCATCTCGCTGCTGGTCGGCGGCATCGGCATCATGAACATCATGCTGGTGTCTGTCACCGAACGCACCCGTGAGATCGGTATCCGTAAGGCACTGGGCGCACAGGAGAGCACCATCCTGACCCAGTTCGTCGTGGAGGCCGGCGTCACGTCGGCGCTGGGCGGCTGCCTCGGCATCGTGCTGGGCTACGTCGTGTCGGCCATTATCAACCAGATCCTTCCGTATATCCTGACGGATATTACCCTGAATGTCACCCCCTCGGCGGACGCAGCAGCCATCGCCGTGGGCATCTCCTGCGGCATCGGTGTCCTGTTCGGCTTCCTGCCGGCCCGCCGTGCCGCCAGCCTGAACCCCATCGAAGCACTCAGATATGATTAAGGAGTTTACCATGAAAAAACGATTCCTCGCATTCCTGCTGGCTGTCTGCGTGGCTGTTTCCATGCTGGTGCTGCCCGCTTCTGCGGTCGGCTCCAACGCGGCAGTCCAGACGGCGACGGCACTGGGCGGTCTGACCGCCGAGCAGGCCGGTTCTCTGGGTGCGCCCCTCACTCGTGGGCAGGCGGCCCGCCTCCTCACCGCATTCTCTGCTTACCGCGATACCACCACGGCACAGGGCCGCACCGGCCGCCTCTACAGCGATGTAGACAGCGATTCTCCCTATGCGGTCTACATCCGCACTGCCGTCCAGAACGGCTGGATGACCGGCTACTCCGACGGCAGCTTCCGCCCGGACAACACCGTCACGCTGGAAGAAGCCTGCACCATGGCGCTGCGCCTGCTGGGCTATGATGTGGCAAAGCTGGGCGGTACCTTCCCCACAGCTCAGCTCAGCAAGGCCAGCGCACTGGGCCTGCGCAATGAGATCAATGCCCGTCAGGGCGAGACTCTGACCCTCGAGCAGGGTACCATGCTCTTCTACAACGCCCTCACTGCCATGAACGGCAGCGGTCAGGTCTACGCTTCCACCCTGGGTTTTGCCGTGAGCAACGGCCAGGTGGACATCTCTTCGGTCCTGCTGGACAACGTCAAGGGTCCCTTCGTGGCAGATGCTTCCACAGTCCTGCCCTTCGCCCCGGCGGCCATCTACCGCAACGACGAAGTCACCACCTCTGCGGCCCTCTCTCCCTATGATGTCTACTATTATAACGAGAGCGCCCGGACCGTCTGGCTCTACAACAAGCGCGCCGCAGGCCGCGTGACGGCTGTCTCGCCCTCGGCCAGCGCTCCGACCTCTGTGACCGTGGCCGGCGTCACCTACGCCATCGCTTCGCCCTCTGTGGCCTACCAGCTGTCTTCTCTGTCCGGCGGCGGCGTGGGCCAGGTGGTCACTCTGCTGCTGGGCATGAACGATGCAGCTGTCTCCGTCCTCACCGGCGACGCGGCAGATGCTGTGTTCTACGGCGTGGTCCAGTCCTCATCCCGCACCCTCGTGGAGACGAACAGCGCTGAGGTGCAGCAGGCTGTCTCGGTCATGTGTACCGACGGCACCGCCCGCACCGTCAATGTGGACAATAAGCTCAATTTCCCGGCCGGCAAGCTGGTGGAGATCAGCGTGGACGGCGACGGCGAAAGCGTCCAGTCCATCTCGCCCCGCTCGACCAGCGGCACCGTCAGCGCCGACGGCACCGCGCTGGGCGACACCCCGTTTGCAGACAACGTGCAGATCATTGATACGACGTCGGAGGGTGTGGCTGGGGCAGTTCGCCCCAGCCGCCTATCGGGGGTAACTCTGAGCGAAAGCGACGTCCGCTACTACACCACCAATTCCGCAGGCCAGATCGACCGGGTCATCCTCGACGATGTGACCGGTGACCTGTGGGAGTACGCTGCGCTGGATTCTGTCCGCCGCCTGACGGACGAAGCCGCCAAGAAGATCGACAAAAAGATCAGCGACAAGGCACAGGACGCCGCAAGAGAGGCGGCGGGCCTCCCCGCTGGGACCACCACGACCACCACCAAGGTGGACAAGACCGATGAGGAGACCTTCCAAGATGTGAAGAACATCCTTGTCCCCAGCACCAGCGATGTGCTCTACGGCCTCATCGACGGCAGTGTCGTCAGCTCTACCTGGAACACCCTTACCGGCAAGACGGACCAGCTGTTCAGCTATGTGCTCCGCCGCACCGGCGACAGCGTGGGCGGTACGCTGGGCGACTTCCTCAACTATCTGGGCGAGGGTGCGACCTATGTCTGCTACTCTGGCGGCAAACAGGTGGCCTACAGCACCGCCACCAAGTACCCCGTTATCGCAGGCGGCATTGCCATCGGCCGTTCTGCCGACGGCAAGGCCATCAACCGGATGCTCCAGCTCTCGCCGGTAGTCATCGATAAGCTGGGCGCAGCTTCGGTCATGAGCGGCGACAAGCGCTATGAGACCGCCGACGATATGCAGGTGTATCTGTGGTCGAACGGCCAGTATTTCGCCACCTCGCTGCCCAAGATCAACACCGAGGATTATAAGCTCATCGGCTGGTACGACAACTTCGGCTGCTCCGGCGGCAGGAAGATCCGTATCCTTGTGGCCGTCAAGACGAACTGAGCCTGAAATTTTCCAATCACAGAACAGCAGCCTCGCGGCAGATGAAGCGGGGCTGCTGTTTTGTTCTCCTATTTGCCACACGCCCTATTTCGTGTTACAATAAAAACTAGAAAAATTGCGGAAAAAGGAGGTGCGGCAATGATACGCATTGCTCTGGTCGAGGACGAGGCAGAGGTGCGGGCGCAGCTTCAGGGGTATGTGCAGCGGTACACCCGGCAGTACGGCACCGAGTTCGCGGTGACGGAGTTCGCTGACGGCATGGAGCTGCTGGATGATTACCGCCCGGTGTACGACATCCTGTTTCTGGACGTGGAGATGAAGCATCTGGACGGCATGGAGACGGCCCGGCGAGTGCGGGAGCTGGACAAGGATGTTATCATTGTTTTCATCACGAATATGGCGCAGTACGCCATCGGCGGGTACGCCGTGGGCGCGCTGGACTATGTGCTCAAGCCGGTGCCTTATTTTGCGTTTTCGCAGCAGCTGCGCAAGGCCGAAGAACAGCTGCGCCGCCGCGCACGGCATTATCTGGCCCTGCCGGTGGAGGGCGGGATGCGGCGGCTGGATTCGTCCCTCATCTATTATCTGGAAAGCGAGGGACACCGCGTCCATTTTTATACCGAAGAGGGCGATTTCGTGGCGGCAGGCACCCTGAAAGCCTTTGAGGAAAAGCTGGCCGAGCGGCCCTTTGCCCGCTGCAACAGCGGCTACCTTGTCAATCTGGCACAGGTGAAGAGCGTGCAGCAGGGGATGGTGCAGGTGGGACCCTACGAATTGCAGGTCAGCCGCCCCCGGCGGAAAGCCTTCCTCGCGGCGCTGGCCGACCACATCGGGGGTGAGGGTGCATGACGGCACTGCCCAACATCCCGCGCCTGTATACGGCGCTGGCCGAGTGTCTGGCCGTGGGCATCTACGCCCTGCCGCTGGGCATCCGCTTCGGCAAAACGGCCACCATCGCTGCCAGTGCGGCATGGGCGCTGGCCCTGAGTGCTTTTTTGCAGGCCACGGGCAGAGTTCCGCTGGCGTGGTGGATCCCCTGCATGGCGGCAGCTGTGGGGATACAGTATTTATACCTCTGGGTCACCCGCACCATCTCCCTGCTGGAAGCGGGCTATGTCTGCGCCCGGGCCTTCGTTCTGGCAGAGCTGGCGGCCAGCGCCGAGTGGCAGCTGCACTGCTTCCTCTGGCCTCAGCGCAGCGGGGCCGACGGCCTGTCACTGCTGCTTCTGGTGGTGGTCTATGGCGGCGTTTTCGGCTGCATCTGGGGGCTGGAGCATAAGCACACCAGCCCCAAGGGGCATATCGTCATCAGCGGAAAAGCGGGCCTCGTGGCCGTCGTCATGGCGGCGATGGTCTTCGCGGTGAGCAACCTGCTGTTCTTGGGCGACCGCGAGGTGGACATGAGCGTCTACTACATCCGCACGCTGGTGGACATCTGCGGCGTGCTCATCCTGACGGTCCAGCACGAACAGCTGCGGGAGGCGGCGCTCCACAGTGAGCTTGCCGCCATGGACGAGGTGCTCCACCGCCAGTACGAGCAGTACAAGCGGAGCAAAGAGGGCATCCGGCTCATCAACAGCCGCTATCATGAGCTGAAAATTCAAATCGCGGACATCCGCGCCGAGCGCGACCGGGCCAAGCAGGACGCGGCTCTGGCCCGGATGGAGAGCGGCCTCCGGCAGTATGAGGCCGAGAACAAGACTGGCAACCCGGTATTGGATACACTATTGACCGCCAAAAGCATGGACTGCCAGCAGCGCGGCATCAACATGACCAGTGTGGCCGACGGCAGCCAGCTGGGCTTTCTGAGCACGCGGGAGCTGTGTACCCTCGTGGGCGCGCCGCTGGACAACGCCATCGAGAGCGTGCTGGCCGAGCCCGACCCCGAAAAGCGTCTGCTGCGGGTGGCCATCTATAACCAGAGCGGCTGCGTGATGCTCCGCTTCGAGAACTACTGCGCCCAGCCTGTGGAGCTGGGCGCGGACGGTCTGCCCGTCCACAACGCCCACGGCGGCTACGACCTGCAGGGCGTGCAGGCGGCCGCCCAGCACCACGACGGCACCATGACTCTTCATTGGGCCGACGGCTGGTTCACCCTGCGGATCCTGCTGCCTGTCCCATCGTGAGAAACGTCTCTGTCATCGCACAGCGATGACAGAGACGTTTTGTTATTCTGCACAATAAAACCGCTCTCTAAATTGTGGATTAGCACAATAAAATTTGAAACCAAATTGAAACTTCTGCAAAATATGCCTCCAAAATGACAGATTGTGAAGATATTTGTGAATTTTCTTTGAATCCATTTATAATAGTGGCAATGCTCCGGGAGCTGTACCCGGAAAATATGGATTCAGAATAAGGAGGAAGAAATTATGTTGTCCATCAATATGGATGATGTAATGCAGGTAGTTTCGAACATTCAGAACTATCTGATTGCATTCGGCGTCGTCCTCGTACTCGCGCTCCTCGTGATGTTCGCGGTGCGGAAGATGCCCAAAGCGAAAAAGAAGATGATTCGTGCGCAGTCCGGCCTCGCCATTCTGCTGGCGCTGGCGATTGTCGTCAACCTCATCTGCACCGGCCCCATGTCCACCATGCTGGATCTGGTCTCCGGCGAAGGTTCCATCAGTGAGGAGACTTCCGCAGAGGCCACCGAGCTGGTCAATGAGATCACCCAGGAAGGCATCGTTCTGGCTCAGAACGATGACAACATCCTGCCTGTGGCTTCCGGTTCCAAGCTGAACGTCTTCGGCTGGGCTTCCACCAGCCCCTGCTACGGCGGCACCGGTTCCGGCGCTCTGAACGACGCTTACCCTGTCACCGACCTGCTCACCGGTCTGCATGATGCAGGCATCGAGACCAACGACGAGCTGAGCAAGTTCTACACCGATTACTGCTCCACCCGCCCCAGCGTCGGCATGGCACAGCAGGACTGGACCCTGCCCGAGCCGAATGTCAGCCTGTACACCGACGAGATGATGGCAAACGCCAAGGCATATTCTGACACCGCCATGGTCGTCATCACCCGCGTCGGCGGTGAGGGCGCAGACCTTCCCACCGATATGTCTGCTGTCGTGGACGGCAGCTGGGTCCGCCGTGTGGCAGATTACCGTGGTTCTCAGCGCGGCGCCGGCTACTACAACGGCACTTACGATGACACCCTGAACGAGGGCAATGACTGGGATAAGGGCGACCACTTCCTGCAGCTGTCCAACCGCGAGGAAGAGCTCATCGACCTCGTCACTTCCAACTTCGACAACGTCGTTGTCGTTTACAACGGCGCAAACGCTTTCGAGATGGACTGGGTCAAGAACTACCCCCAGATCAAGGGCGTCCTGCTCTGCCCCGGCACCGGTCAGTCCGGCTTTGAGGGCTTTGGCCGCGTGGTTGCCGGTGAGGTCAACCCCTCCGGCCGTACCGCTGACACCTATGCTGCTGACCTGACCGCTTCTCCGTGGTGGAACAACTTCGGTGACTTCAAGTACACCAACGCCACCGAGCTGGATTCCGATTCCAGCTCCTTCGACCCCGCAGGCGCTACTGCATCCTTCGTCAACTACGCTGAGGGCATCTATGTCGGCTACAAGTTCTATGAGACTGCTGCCGATGAAGGCCTCATCGACTACGACAAGGAAGTTGTCTATCCCTTTGGCTACGGCCTGAGCTACACCACCTTCACCCAGAAGATGAGCGACATCACCAGCGACGGCAGCAGCCTGAAGTTCTCTGTCACCGTCACCAATACCGGCTCTGCTGCCGGCAAGGATGTCGTGGAGATCTATAATGATCCTCCGTACACCAACGGCGGCATTGAGAAGGCCTCCGCAAACCTGCTGGACTTCGCCAAGACCAGCGAGCTTGCCCCCGGCGAGAGCGAGACCATCGACTTCACCATCCCGGTCGAGGATCTGGCTTCCTACGATTACAAGAACAACGGCTGCTATGTGCTGGAGGCTGGCGATTACATCATCAGCACCAACTCTGACTCCCACAATGTTCTGGATTCCAAGACCTACACTGTTGCTTCCGACATCGTTTACAACGAGTCCAACAAGCGCGAGAGCGACGAGGTCGTGGCGACCAACCAGTTCGATTTCGCCGAGGGCGAGATCACCTATCTGTCCCGTGCAGACGGCTTTGCAAACTATGCTGAGGCCACTGCCGCTCCTGCTGATTACAACATGAGCGATGAGGTCAAGGCTGTCTTCGACAACGCACACACCTACACTGAGGTCAACTACGAGAAGGACGATGACCCCAACGCAGAGGACATCACCACCGGCGCAAAGAACGGCCTCAAGCTGGCTGACCTGCGCGGCGTGGATTACAACGATTCCAAGTGGGATGACCTGCTGGATGAGATGAGCATCGACGACCTGCAGCAGACCATCGGCTTCGGCGGCTATCAGACTGCAGCTGTGGACAGCATCGGCAAGGTGCGCACCAACGACTGTGACGGCCCTGCGTCCATCAACAACAACTTCACCGGCGTCGGCTCTGTCGGTTTCCCGGCTGCTACCCTCATCGGCATGACTTGGAGCAAAGATCTGGCACACGACTTCGGCGACAGCATCGGCAAGATGGCCAACGAGATGAACACGTCCGGCTGGTATGGCCCGGCAATGAACATCCACCGCACCGCTTTTGCAGGCCGTAACTTCGAGTACTACTCGGAGGACGGTGTCCTGTCCGGTGCTATGGCCGCAAACGCCATCGCAGGCGCACAGGAGCACGGCGTCTACGCTTACATGAAGCACTTCGCCCTGAACGATCAGGAAGGCAACCGTACTTCTATGCTGGCTACCTGGTCCAACGAGCAGGCTATCCGCGAGATCTACCTCAAGCCCTTCGAGATGTCTGTCAAGGATGCTGACTGCCACGCTGTCATGTCTTCCTTCAACTACATCGGCAGCCGCTGGGCTGGCGGCTGCAAGGAGCTGCTGCAGAACGTCCTGCGCGGTGAGTGGGGCTTCCTCGGCTTCGTCGAGACCGACTACTTCGGTGTCTACGGCTACATGACCGCTGATCAGGGCGTCCGCAACGGCAGCGATCTGATGCTCTGCACCACCGGCAATGACTTCAACAAGATGACTGTTCTGACCAACAGCAGCAAGCAGGCAATGCGCACCTCTGCCAAGAACATCCTCTACACCGTGGTCAACAGCCGCGCTTATGAGGCTGAGAACCTGAACCCCGGCATGGCAAAGTGGAAGGTCATCCTGATCGGCGCTGACGTCGTAGCCGCGCTGCTCATCGTTGGCCTGGAGTACACCGCCATCAAGAACTACAAGAAGCGCAAGGAAGAAGAGGAAGAAGTCTAAACCGAACTCTCTCTCCATGCAGCACCTGAACTGAACCAACGGCAAAGGCCCGCTGCACCAGACAGCGGGCCTTTGCCCTGCTCAGGATAAAATGAGGAAAATGCGATGAAGCATACCGACATCATCCAGAAACTGAACTTAGAGCAAAAATGCGCCCTGCTCTCAGGTGAGACTGTCTTTACCACCCGCGCTCTGCCGGGCAAGGGCATCCCGGCCATCACCCTTTCGGACGGCCCCAACGGTGTCCGCAAGCAGGCCGGCGCCGCCGACCATCTGGGCCTCAACCCCAGCGTTCCGGCAACCTGCTTCCCGACCTCTTCCGCCACTGCGTGCAGCTGGGATGAGAAGCTGGGCGAAGCCGTGGGCGAGGCACTGGGCGAGGAAGCTGCCGCACAGGAAGTGGCTGTCCTGCTCGGCCCTGGCCTGAACATCCAGCGCAGCCCCCTTTGCGGCCGCGACTTCGAGTATTTCTCGGAAGACCCTATCCTCGCGGGCAGGATGGCCGCTGCCTATGTGCGCGGCATCCAGAAAAACGGCATCTCTGCCTGCCCCAAGCACTTTGCGGTCAACAGTCAGGAGCTGCGCCGCATGGCCAGCGACTCGGTACTCGATGAGCGCACCCTGCGGGAGCTGTATCTGACCGGTTTCGAGATCGTGGTGAAAGAGGCAAAGCCCAAGACCATCATGACCTCCTACAACCTCATCAACGGCACCTATGCCAACGAGAATGCCCACCTGCTGCAGGACATTCTGCGGAAGGACTGGGGCTTCGACGGGGCCGTCGTCACCGACTGGGGCGGCTCCAATGACCACGCCCTCGGCGTGAAGAACGGCTCCACCCTCGAAATGCCCTGTCCCGGCGGAGACTCCATCCGGGAGCTGATGAAGGCCGTACAGGACGGCAAAATTTCCGAGGCCGACGTGGACGCCCGCCTCGACGAGATGCTGGAACTGGTGCTCTCCACCCACGCTGCGGTGGAAAAAGCGCCCCGCACCTTCGACGCTGCCGCGCACCATAAGCTTGCCCGCCGCGCGGCCGCAGAGAGCATCGTCCTGCTCAGGAACGAGGGCGGCATCCTGCCGCTCAAGCCCAATGAGAAGCTGGCCGTCATCGGCGACTTTGCCGAGACGCCCCGCTATCAGGGCGCAGGCTCCAGCGCCGTCAACGCCCTGCAGGTGGACACCCTGCTGGACAGCATCAAGGCCGACGACAGCGGCATCACCTTCGTGGGCTATGCCTCCGGTTTCGAGCGTCAGGGTGCAGCTGACGCCGAGAAGCTGGAAGAGGCTGTGGCCCTCGCAAAAAAGGCTGACACCGTTCTGCTCTGCCTCGGCCTCGATGAGCTGCGGGAGAGCGAAGGCCTCGACCGCTCTGACATGAAGCTGGCCGAGAACCAGCAGCAGCTTCTGGCCGCTGTGGCTGCCGTCAACCCGAACGTCGTCGTTCTGCTGAGCGCCGGTGCACCGATAGAGACGCCGTGGGTCGGCCAGTGCAGGGCGCTGGTCTACGGCGCACTGGGCGGACAGGCAGGTGCAGGCGCGGCCGCAGACATCCTCACCGGCAAGCTCTGCCCCTGCGGCAAGCTGTCCCAGACCTGGGCGCAGGCTCACGACGACACCCCCGCCAAGGCGAACTTCGGCGGCGAGGGCCGGAACGTGGAGTACCGCGAGGGCCTGTATGTGGGCTACCGGTACTATCAGACCGCCGGTGTGCCGGTGGCGTTCCCCTTCGGCTACGGCCTGAGCTACACCACCTTCGAGTACAGTGATTTGAAGGCAGACGAGAAGGGCGCGACCCTCACCGTCACCAACACTGGCAGCTGTGCCGGTGCCGAGATCGTCCAGCTCTACGTCGCAAAGCAGGACGCAAAAGTCTTCCGTCCGGCGCAGGAGCTGAAGGGCTTTGCAAAGGTCTTCCTCGCTCCCGGCGAGAGCAGGACGGTGAGCATCGCTCTGGACGACAAGGCGTTCCGCTACTGGAACGTCAAGACTGACCGCTGGGAAGTCGAAGGCGGAAGCTATCAGCTCCGCGTGGGTGCATCCAGCGCGGACATCCGCCTGACGGCGGAAGTCTCCGTCAAGGGGACCAACGCTCCCGACCCCTACGAGGGTCTCGATCTGCTCCACTACGTCTCCGGTCAGATCACCTATGTGACCGACGCCGAGTTCGAGGCTCTGCTGGGCCACCCTGTGCCGGAGGATGTCGTCCGCATCGACCGGAACATGACGCTGGGCGAGATGGACCATGGCCGCAGTCCGCTGGGCTGGGTGGCACAGAAGGTGCTGCGCTGCCGTCTGGACAGCAGCTTTGCAAAAGGCACCCCCGACCTGAACACCGTGTTCCAGTATAACATGCCGCTGCGCGCGCTGGCCAAGATGACCAACGGCATGGTGAGCATGGGCATGGTGGACGGCCTCGTCTGGGAGCTGAAAGGCTTCTGGCTCGTGGGCATCCTCCGGGTCATCTATGAGTTCGTCAAGAATCTCATCCTGAACAGCCAGATGGAAAACCGGCTCAAAAACAGCTGAAAGGAATAAGGTCATGAATTTCTGGAATAACTTTGCCGCAAAGCATCCGGCCGCGGCCAAATGGGTGCGGGAGGGTGGACTGTTCGTCATCGTGTCCAACCTCATCACCGTGTTCAAATACCTGCTTCTGCAGTTCCTGCCCAAGGCGTTTGCAAGCCTGCCGGTGGTGGACTTCGGCTGGCCGGGCATCGACATCACCCTGTTCGGCGAGACCTTCAAGTGGAACATCCTCGGCTACGACGCGGCCCACGGCGGCCTGCCCTACTTCTGCGCCTACATGGTGGCCATGGTCATCGGCGAGTGCATCAATTTCCCCATCCAGCGCAACCTTGTCTTTCGCAGCAAGGGCAACCTCGCCAAGCAGATCGGCTGGTATCTGCTGGCCTTCTGCCTCATCACCTGCATCGTCAACTCCATCAACTGCATCTGGGTGGCTGTGGCCGGTCTGCTGGTGCCTGATTTCATCTACAACATCGGCACCACGGTGCTCAACGGCGGCATCTCGATGGTCATCTTCTTCTTCGTGAACAAGATCATCTTCCCCGAAGGCGAAGCCGCAAAATAATCTGTCATCTTCTTTATTTTCATCATTTTCTTCATCCGAACCAACAGGCCGTCCTCTGGAAGAGGACGGCCTGTTGGCATATTGAGTGGTTTTGGACGCTGCAAAGGACGAAATTTCGGTCATAGGGTAAGAATCTGCCCAGGGGTCTTGCACTTTGATGCTTTACTGTGGTAAAATCATGCCATGCTTTTATCATAGAGGAAAAAGCACCAAAGGGGGAACGTGTATGAGTGAGATCTGTATCATCGTCACCATCGTCGTCTATCTTGCGGCCATGCTGCTGGTGGGTTTCGCCTATAGCAAGACCAACAACGACAGCGCCGACTTCTACCTCGGCGGCCGGAAGATGGGGCCGCTGGTCACGGCTATGAGCGCCGAGGCCAGCGATATGTCCAGCTGGCTGCTGATGGGTATGCCGGGTCTGGCCTATCTGACAGGCATTGCCTCGCCGGGCTGGACGGCCATCGGCCTTGCGCTGGGTACCTGGCTCAACTGGCTCATCGTGGCCCGGCGGCTCCGCCGCTATTCGGCCAACCTCGACGCCATCACGGTACCGCAGTTCTTGTCGCTTCGCTTCCATGACCAGCGCAACCTGCTGAACGCTCTGGGCGCGGTCATCATCATCGTCTTCTTCGTGCCGTATACGGCCTCGGGCTTTGCGGCCTGCGGCAAGCTGTTCCACAGTCTCTTCGGCGTAGATTACATGGCGGCAATGCTGGTGTCGGCCCTCGTCATCGTGGGCTATACCATTCTGGGCGGCTTCCGCGCTGTCACCACCACCGACCTCATCTAGTCGGTGGTCATGTCGCTGGCCCTCATCGCGGTGCTGGGCTACGGCATCGTTGTGGCAGGCGGCTGGGGCGCTGTTGTCGAGAACGCCCAGAGCCTTTCCGGCTACCTGACCATGACGGCCAGCCACGACGCTGTGACTGGCGGGGCCGCATCCTACAGCCTGCTGGACATCGTCTCCACCATGGCGTGGGGCCTCGGCTACTTCGGTATGCCCCACATCCTGCTCCGCTTCATGGCCATCGAGGACGAGAAGAAGCTGGTGCTCAGCCGCCGCATTGCCACCGTCTGGGTGGTCATCGCCATGGCGGCGTCCATCGTCATCGGCATGGTGGGCCTCGGCATGACCAGGGTCGGTGCGCTGGAATTCCTCAGCGGCTCGTCCAGTGAGACCCTCATCGTCCGCATCGCCAGCCTCATCAGCCAGCACGGTGTGCTGGCGGCAGTTCTCGCCGGACTCATCCTTGCAGGCATCCTGGCGGCTACGATGTCCACGGCGGACAGCCAGATGCTGGCCGCGGCGTCCAGCGTGTCCCAGAACATTTTGCAGGAGTTCGGCCACCTCAAGCTGAGCGAGAAGCAGAGCCTCTTCGCAGCCCGCCTGACCATCATCTGCGTCAGCGTGGTGGGCGTGGTGCTGGCCCGCGACCCGGATTCCAGCGTCTTCGGCATCGTCAGCTTTGCGTGGGCCGGTTTCGGCGGCTCCTTCGGCGCTGTCGTCCTCTGCGCCCTGTTCTGGAAGCGCTGCAACTGGCAGGGCGCTCTGGCCGGTATGCTCTGCGGCGGCCTGATGGTCTTCGTCTGGAAGTACATCGTCAGCCCGCTGGGCGGCGTCTTCGGCATCTATGAGCTTCTGCCCGCCTTCCTCGTCTCGCTGGCCGTCTGCGTGGTGGTCAGCCTCGTGACCCCGGCTCCCACGGAGGATATTCTGGCCGAGTTCGACGCGGCGAAATAAGATCGCCGCTTGACAAAAAGCGGCGATGCTACTATACTAAAATCAAAGGAAAGGCACTGGCCGCAAAATGGTCAGCTCCTTACCGGCAGTGAATCAAAAAAGATTGACCCTCGTGCTTGGTAGGCGTCTGAGATGGTCAATCTTTTTTGTTGTCGTCATGTTCTTTGTTAGAAAGCTTCATAACGATGTCAAAAGAGCCCTTCATCACGTCCCAGAGGAGCGTGAGCAGGAGTAAAACTTCTGATAGAGTCATGAATATCCCTCCTTTCGCCTCAGTGCGACGGGAGGGCTTTCTTTTTAAGTAAGCCGATACAAAAAGATGCCTTTCCCGACGCATAGCCGGGAAGGAGACTGACCATCTGCATTTGCAGCGCAGTGCCTTTGTGCCGCCCGAAAGCGGCACTCTTAGAATATCATAAAAATTGACAAATTACAACAAATTAGAAACGCTTCCGTGCTCCACCCGGTACACCTTATCGAACTGTTTCATGAACGCCCCCGAGACGTCGTGGGTGATGGCCACCACCATGCAGGGGAGAGCGAGCAGATTTTCCATGACCTGTCCGCTGGTGTCGGGGTCGAGGCTGGCGGTGATCTCGTCGGCGATGATGAGGTCGTACCGGCGAAGTGCCAGCCGTGCGATGCCGATGCGCTGGCGCTGCCCGCCCGAGAGGTTCTTGCCGTTCTCGCTGATGAGGGTGTCGAGGCCGTCGGGCAGGGTGCTTACCCAGTCGGAAAGGCCCGCCGTCTCCACGGCGTAGGTCAGCTGCTCTTCGGGGAAATCCTCACCCAGGCAGATGTTGCTGCGGAGGGTGTCGTTGAAGAGATAGGTGGTCTGGGCGATGTAGCCCACCCGCTGGTAGAGGCTCTGACGGTCGATGTCCCGCAGCTGCTGGCCGTTGAAGAGGATGCTGCCGGTATAGTCTGGGTAGTACTGGAACAGCAGCTTTGCCAGTGTAGACTTGCCGCAGCCGCTCTCGCCCACGAGAACGGCCTTTTCCTGCCCGGAAACGGTCAGCCGGACACCGCTCAGCACCGGCGCGGCAGCACCCGGATAATTAAAGCCGGTGTCTTGGCACTCGATGTGCTCAAGCCTGCCGATGGGCTGACCTTTGGGCGTTTCTTCCGGGCCGGACATGGCGTCTTCTAACCGCTGGCGGATGCCTTTGGAGGACCTGACCTTGGCCCAGCACTGAGCGATCTGGCTGCAGGGCGTGATGACGAAATTCGCCATGCTGGCGGCGGTGGAGACGGTGCCGATCGTCAGACGGCCATCAAAGGCGAGGAACAGGCCCACCAGCATGACGATGGGGAAGATGAGGTTGCTGATGAGAGAGGTGTTGACCACCATGGCGTTGAGGCTCTGCTGGTAGGCCTGCTCGCTGTCGCGGGCCTGCCGGGCAGCATCCCGGTGGCGGGCGGCATAGGCGTCCTCCCGCAGAAAGCCCCGGATGACCTCGAACCCGCCCAGAAGCTCCTTGAGCTGCTGGGTGTAGCCCGCCATCTGGAGCGAAAAAGCGTCTCGGGAGGCTTTGAGCCGCTCATTCATCTTCCGGGGCAGGACCAGCGGCGGCACGGTCACGAGCAAAATCGCCGCCAGCATCACCGGGCTGATGTAGAGGTACATTCCCAGAGCGCAGAGCATGATGCCGCCCCAGAACACGATGTTGAAGATGGACATATAATAGTCGTCGTAGAGAGTGCGCAGGTCGGTGGTCAGCAGGGAGATATAAGCCGCATCGCCTTCCTGCTGATACTGCGCCACCGGGCGGCGCAGCACCCGCTCCATGACCTGTCCCCGTACCTGCTCCACGGCACCGCAGGCGAGTTTTGTAAAGGAGCGGCGGCTCAGCCGTTCGAAAAACCAGCTGGTGAAGGTGATGAGGAACACCAGCCCCATATAGCCCAGCGCCTCCTGCTTGCTCTTGGAGTCGATGAGCCACTTGAGCTGGAAGCTTTTCAGCGGTGCGAAAAAGGACACCACCGCCGTAAAGAGCACAAAGACGATGAGCTTCGCCCAGTGGTGCTTGAAGTAGTCGTTGACCGTCTGATTATTCATAAGCAATACCCCTTATATGTCCCGAAAGGCTTCCTGCCGCGGTGCAGAATTTGGACTAAGTATAACATGGTTCCGCAAAAAAAAAATAGGTTTCGCCATTTTTTCGGGACATAAAAATCCCCCTGCCCGGTGTGGACAGGGGGATAAAAGCTCTTTATGTAAGAGGTGCTGTCAGCTTACAGCTGGGGACCGGCGGAGACCAGAGCCTTGCCGTGCTCGTTGCCCTCGTACTTTGCGAAGTTCTTGATGAAGCGGCCAGCCAGATCCTTGGCCTTCTCTTCCCACTGAGCGGCATCTGCGTAGGTGTCGCGGGGGTCGAGGATGGCGGGGTCAACACCGGGCAGAGCGGTGGGGACCTCAAAGTCGAAGTAGGGGATCTTCTTGGTGGGAGCCTCGTTGATAGCGCCGCTCAGGATAGCGTCGATGATGCCGCGGGTATCCTTGATGGAGATGCGCTTGCCGGTGCCGTTCCAGCCGGTGTTGACCAGATAAGCCTTGGCGCCGCTCTTCTGCATCTTCTTGACCAGCTCCTCAGCGTACTTGGTGGGGTGCAGCTCCAGGAAGGCCTGACCGAAGCAGGCGGAGAAGGTGGGGGTGGGCTCGGTGATGCCGCGCTCGGTGCCGGCCAGCTTTGCGGTGAAGCCGGACAGGAAGTAGTACTGGGTCTGCTCCGGGGTCAGGATGGAGACCGGGGGCAGGACGCCGAATGCATCAGCAGACAGGAAGATGACATTCTTGGCTGCGGGTGCAGAAGAGATGGGGCGGACGATGTTCTGGATGTGGTCGATGGGGTAGGAGACGCGGGTGTTCTCGGTCACGCTCTTGTCGGCGAAATCGATGTGGCCCTCAGCGTCCAGAGTGACGTTCTCCAGCAGAGCGTTGCGCTTGATGGCGTTGTAGATGTCGGGCTCAGAGTCCTTGTCCAGGTTGATGACCTTTGCGTAGCAGCCGCCCTCGAAGTTGAAGACGCCGTTGTCGTCCCAGCCGTGCTCGTCATCGCCGATGAGCAGACGCTTCGGGTCGGTGGACAGGGTGGTCTTGCCGGTGCCGGACAGACCGAAGAAGA
>ENA-OWYG01000976-OWYG01000976.1-human-gut-metagenome-genome-assembly--contig:-NODE-976-length-15750-cov-5.403313_pt1 | contig 15750 bp, 13 predicted proteins | sample MGYA00249747_ERZ652080 | MGnify/ENA primary metagenome ERZ652080 (study PRJEB26925, sample SAMN05827071) | human gut metagenome | biome: ENVO:2100002; feature: ENVO:00000062; material: ENVO:00002003...
CACTCGACTAGTCGTCGGCAGCGTCAGATGTGTATAAGAGACAGATGAAGGTGCTGCAAGAGCATTTTGAGACTGGCCTGCCGGTTTTCCTGTTTGCCGACAAGAAGGGCATCCCGTTGAGCGGGGACCCCCAGATGCTGACGCTGATGGCCGCCAGGCGCGACGGGCAGCTTCACGTGATCAAGTGGCTGGAACAGGAACGTTCCAAGCCTGTTGAAGACAATTCCACAACCAATAACTAAAATACCATGCACCATATCATCACGATGCGAATGACCGTGCTGCGTTACCCGGAACCTGCGGATACAGGCGGCGGACAACCGGCAGCAAACCCCAACCAGGCGCCCCAGGGCGGAGACCCCGCGGCACAACCGCCGCCCCAGAATCCGGAAGGAGGAACCCAGCCCCCGCCCGGAGAAGGAGGAGACATGACCGCCACCCAAACGCCGGAGAACAATAACGCCTCCAGTGAAGCGAATCCGTTCGATTTCACGCTAGAGGATAACCCGGACCCGGCACAGCCTCCGGCGGGCGGAGACCCTGGAGACGAGTATGTCCTGGAGCTGGGTGAGTCCTTCACCGGGACGGATGAGACCCGTTCCATGATCGCTTCCCACGCCAAAGCCAACGGGATTGCCCCCGATGCCGCCGGCGCCTTCGTCACCCAGGTGTGCGATTCCCTGCTCACCGCCCAGCGGGAGGCGGACAAGCAGGCGCTGGAATCCCTGAAGGGAGAGTGGAAGGGAGAGTTTGACGGGAACATGGCCGCCACCAGACGTTTTATTGCCGATGCGGTGAAACACGGAGGGATAAGCAAGGAGGACGCCCAGGCCCTGATGAATCCTCACGTGTTCCGCCTCTGCAACGTGCTGCGCGGCATGGTGGGCGAGGAGCGGACGCGCGGGGCCGGCCAAGCTGCCGGCGCCCAGTCCCGCCAGCAGGAGATGGACGACATCATCAATAATCCGGACAATCCCTACCACAAGGACCTGTTCAACCCCGGCAGCAAGGGCTACAAGGCCGCCGCCGAGCATTTCAACAGGCTGGCAGGCATCAAGATTTACTAGTCTGTTTTTCTTTCTATTGGTCCATTGCGGATGGTGGCGGTGTCACGTGACATCGTCACCATTTTTTTATGCCTCAATCTCCAGTGAAGTGAAGTTGCAACAACCAAAGCAACAACACATGAAGATTGAAAAAGCTATCACCGACATGTACGAAAAGACGCGCACCCAGCAGCTTATCGAAGAGCTGCAACAGAAGGTGTCCGTCTTGACTCCGTTTGCCCGCGTCATCCACGGGTGCAACGGGAAAATGTACCAGATTCCCGCCGTCGGGTCCACGGAACTGAACCGCCGGACTCACCGAATGCAGGAGATTGCAGCCACGGAACTGGAATTCGGCCTGCGCAACATGAAGCCGCAGCTGTTTGAAAAGTTCCTGAAATGGTCTACGGACGACGAGAAGTTCTTGGCCAACCTCCCGATCAACGCCACCACGATGGTCACGCAGCTTACCAATGCGGCCGAGCGTGTGAAGGATGATGTGCTGCTGGGCACCTGCGTGGATATGGACGAGAGTTCCGATACCTACGGAGAACACATCATCCAGACGCCGACTTCCATCATGGCCGATGCCGTGGACGGCTCCCCCTACAAGGGCGGCGCCACCGGCGGCCTGCTGGGCGACAACTACGTGGGGGACATGGGCACGGAAAAAGAACCCCTCCCGCAACAGCCCTACGTCCGCGGCGAAGGCGTCATCACCACCTGGGACGAGCTCACCGACGACGAGGATATTGACCCGAAGAAGACCAACGTGGTTCCGGTCAACTACACCCCGGAAGGTACGCTGACCCCCAGCGGCATTACGATTGACAAGCTGCTGTTTGCCAAGACCTGCATGCAAGCCCGCTACGCCCTCACCGGCGGCGGCACTCTGTGCATGGCCATTACGCCGCAGCAGGCGTTCAGCATGATGCGTCTGGAGAAGCTCCAGAATAGCGACTACGGCTTCCAGTCCCTGAAGACCGGCTTCATTAGTCCGCTGCTGGGCATCCGCTTCCTGATCACCGATTCCCTGCCTCTGGTCAACGTCGGCACGGCCAGCGCCAAGAAGTACGTGCGTGTCTGCCCGATGTGGCGGAGCGAAGACCTCATTTACGGCATCTGGGAAAACGCGAAGTTCCACATGCGCCAGCCGGAAGATATGATCGACATGCTGCTGGCGGGCGTGACCTTCGGCATGGGCGCCGCACGCACCAGGGAGGAAACCGTGATTTCCATCCACTGCGAGGAAAAGTTCTCTGTGGCTTAATTCGGCAACATTGATATTGGTTCGCATCCAGGCGGGCGGCTTCGGCCACCCGCCTTTTTTGTCATACGGGGTGTTACAGAAGCGTTACAGAACAACGTAAATATCTGATTATAATTTATCAAAAGCCCATCATCCGCTCCATTTTTTGCCTTCGGGGTTATTGCAAACCCCTCATTTTACAAGGCCTCCCTTGGTAGCAGATTGTGTGATATTCAGTCCTATTACATGGTTTTGTTATGCACTATGCTATACATCGACTTTTCGGTGCATAGCAGATTCAAAACCGCTAACACCACAACATTATGGCTGGAATTATCAAAAGAAAAGACACTTGGTACGCCTGTTTCCGAGTTGGAGGCAAACTCAAGGTTCGTACCACCGGCATCAAGATCACTCCCTTGGTTACTCCAGGCAAATTGAAGAACGCCGCCATGAAAGAAGCTGAACTTCAGGCGCGCATCATTGCAGAAGAGCTGGAGAAGGAAGCAAAAGGGGCACTTCTAAATGCCGATGTTATCGTTTCACTCGCCGGGAACAAGGCCAAGTCCGTCCTGCGAAACAAAAAATACATGCCCAGCGTCAAGGATCATCTGCATCAATGGCTGGCGAACCGTCCCAACCGACGCGCCAATCTTCGTTACGGGAAGGCTATCCGGTGTTTTCTCGACTTTCTGGGACCCAAACAGGAAATGCCCCTGGACACGGTGACGGAGGCCCAGGCGCAAAGGTTCATGGAAAAATATTTGGAATTGCTGAGTTCCAAGACGGTAAGCATTTACCTATACGGTTTGAATGCGGCCTTTCAACAGGCAGTCAACGAACGGCTTTTTCCGTACAATCCTTTCAAGGGGGTGCGTCCCAGCAAGATCAACCGTGCCGATGCTACCGAAAGGCGCGCTTTCACAGTCGAGGAAGCTCAACGATTGACCGAAATCCTGCCGGGAGAATGGCCCGACATGATACGCGTCTGCCTTTATACGGGAGGCCAGCGTTTGGGCGACATCGCTACCCTCCAATGGAAGCAAATTGACATGGAGGGTGGAATCATTTCGATGACGACCCAAAAAACCAAGAGACACATGAACAACCCCATCATCTTGCCTTTGAAGGAAGTGCTGGACAGACGACTTGCCAACCGTGCGAGCGATTACGTATTTCCGGTAGCGGCAATGCGTCACGCGCAGGCGGATCATACGTCGAGCAAACTTTCCATCGAATTCAACGCTCTGCTGAAGAAATTCGGATACATTGAAAAGAATCCTCCAGCAGCGAAAGGAAACAGGCGGAGACTTGCACCTCTGAGTTTCCACAGTCTGCGCGCAACGGCAGTTACTGTTCTGCGTCTGGCGAATGTTCCTGCGGACTTGTGCCGGTTCATTGTCGGGCATGATCCTCCTTCTGCCAGCGGGGATCGGCAAGCATCCGGACCAGAGAAGCACGGCGGGATCGGACCTCCGGCAGGTCGCCATGGCGCCAGCCGGGGGCATAGGCATGCAGCGGAAGTTCTTCCGGTTCCGCATCATCCAGGCAGGAGGCGTCCTGCATGAAAGGAAAGGCTTCCACGGCATACCCCAGCCGGAGGAAGTCTTTTTCACCTTCCAGGAGTTCTCCCGGCGTCTGGAGCAGCAAGCAATGAAGAGGCATATTCATGGAGAGACAGGGAAACAGTCCCTAATCCTACTGATTTATTCCAAGAAAATCCACCATGAAAATGATACCGATCTCTCATTGATATTCTAATTCGACGCTTATGTAAAATTATCTCTACAAAGGGTTATCAAGTAGTTTAAGCAAATCCCGGGCTTGCTCATGCCCTTGCTGGGCCGCTTTTTCCAACCACTTCCGGGCTTCTGCCTCATTTTCTTCCGTTCCCCTTCCTAGTTGATAAAGCACACCCAATCGAAATTGCGCGTTAGCATTCCCTGATCTGGCCGCTCTTCCATACCATCTGAATGCCTCCTGATCATTCTGTTCTACTCCGGAGCCTTCCTGGTACATCCATGCCAGGTTATATTGAGCATCCACATGCCCTTGTTGAGCCGCGGCAGAAAACCATTTCACAGCCTCCTGAGCGTTTTGGGGAATACCATTTCCTTGAAAATACAACATTCCCAAGTTATTTTGGGCATCAGCGAATCCCTGTTGAGCCGCAAGGGAAAACCATTTGACCGCTTCTTTTAAATCTTTTTCAACTCCTTTTCCCTGGACATACAAAGTACCCAGATTATTTTGGGACGGAGCATATTGTTGCCTAGCCGCAGCAGAAAACAACTTGAAAGCTTCCCGCCAATCCTGTTCAACGCCCTGACCTTGCGCATACAATACTCCAAGATTGTGTTGCGCTGGAGCAAACTGCTGCAGGGCCGCAGCAGTATACCATTTCACGGCTTCTTTCCAATTTTGCTCCACTCCTGTTCCTTTTTCATAAAAAGCGCCCAGATTGTACTGAGCCGGAGCACATTGTTGCTGGGCCGCAGAAAAAAACAATTCAAATGCTTTTCTCAAGTCTTCTTTAATCCCTCGACCTTGAGAATACAACACGCCAAGCTCAAGTTGAGCCGGAGCATATTGTTGCTCCGCAGCTTTTGAAAGCCACTTGAATGCTTCCCTATCATCTTTTGCAATCCCCTGTCCTTGTGAATACATGATTCCAAGATTACACTGGGCTTTAGCATCTCCCTGTTGAGCCGACTTTTTTATTGAATCTATCTGCGCAATACTAGAACAAGAAGATGTCTGAGACATGGCAGAAGGAAGAGCCGCTTCCTGGGAAGGATATGCAACCGAAGTCAAAAAAAGACATGCAAATATGTTATATATATAAAATTTAATCTCCCTTCGCTTCAACAGAGAAGGGAGATTAAGAAATGGAATAGCATCAGGATAATTTGACATTACGATATACATATATCATAACACCAAAATATCAAGCATTTTTTAGAAAGTAATACTTATCCCTCCAAAAAACGTATATCCTACATGTCCTCCATTAGTTGGAATGTTAACATTTCCACCAACCCTCCATGAACCACCTCTACTGCCAAAAGAACCACTGGCACTTGCCCCGAACCCAACGCTTGGGATGGCTCCTTGGACTGGGCTGACATTTCCTCCTGTCGTAATCCCGTTTGAACCTATGTTCACGGTACCAGTTGCAGATCCCCCCCATCCAGAATTTCCGATAGGGTGTGTAAAAGTGCCAGTGAAACTAATTTTAGTCCCTTGGTCTCCAGAGCCATCACCGCCACCTTTTCCCTTATCTGTTCCTCCAGTTTTTGAAGTAGTCTTCCCCAAACTATCTTCCGCCTTTTTGGCGATCATCATGGCAATTTCTTCCAGTTTCTTTTCCAGATCTTTGCCGATTTGGGTACAAACTTCATCCGGAGTTCCTTTGGGAGCATGCTTTTTACAAAATGCAATACATCTCTGCTGGGCTTCTGCCCGAGCCTTCTTCTCCAGTCTTTCTTTAAGTTGCTTCAAGACATTATCAAGCTCAATTAATCCAAGATAATCTATCGACAACTTATTACTTACAAAGCAGTAGAGATTGAACCCGGCATTTTCCGCCATCGGATCGCGGTTGATCCAGCGTCCATCAAGTACGTTGTAGTAGCGGTAATTGTAGTAAACCAGCCCAAGGTCGTCATCCAGATATTCGCTGGAGAATCGGAACGGATTGATCTCCGCCGCGTTTCCTTCCATCTTGATGATGTCTCCATAGGGGCTGTATTCATACAAGGCGCGCCTTCCTCCCTGGATGCCGAACAAGGCCGTCGTGTTCTTGAGCAAGTCGTGCGTGTAGTACAGGTCTTCCTGATAAACACCGGCTTCGTCAAAGACACTCATGGCAAGGATGCGAGTCGCTACGGACTCCATCGGGTCCCACAGATAGGTCTTGCGCAGGATGGGAGAGGCCGTCTCCGTCTCATTGGTGGCGTCCAGTTCCGCTACCTGCAAATAGCCCACGTAGATGAAACGCTTCCTGGACACCAACGTGTTCCCGTCGTAGACGGTCTTCTCTACACGTCGGTTCAGGTAGTCGTACACGCATTCAATGCGTTTAGTGTCCTTGGTGAAGGCTGTAGCCTGATTCTGAGCGTTGTAAGCTACCGTCCAAATTCCGGTTGCGGTTTTTACCAGGGTCTCGTTGCCGTCTGCATCATATTCCGGGAAAAATTCTCCCGGCAGGGAGGCAGGTGCCGCATCGGGAATGGAGTTGATGATGACGTGAGGACGGACGGACGTGTATTGGTTGAGCGGATTGGTTACATAGATGACCATGTTGCCATGTTCCAGGGATGTGGTCCGGTTGCCCATGTTGTCATAATGGTAGCTATAGCTTCTGCCGCTGCCCAACGAATCGGAAATCACTTCACTGCGGTCATTGTAAGTGTAGGTATGAACAAGATCCGGAGTAGGAGTATTGAAATAATCCTTCTTCGTCGCCGGGCGTCCCAGTGCGTCATACGTGTAATCCACCTTGGCCGGGTAGTTCTGACTTCCTGGGCGCAGGTAGTCCATCTTGACCACCAGGTCCCGCTTCTCTTCCAGCGTGTACCATCTCTTCAGCGTATTGGGATAGTTCAGCGTCTCCAGCAATCCGTTGGCGGCATTGTAGCCATAGGTAAACGGAGTCGCCACCGCGTTGAGGGAAACCGTGGAAGGCCTTCCTGCGGAATCATACCCCCAGCCCGTTTGCAGAACAGTACTGCCTCCGTATTGCAGGCTGTAGCCTGAAGCTCGCCCGTAGGCGTCCTTCACTGCCGCTAGGGAACTTTCTACAAGTCCCAGCGTGCTTTCCCCTTCCACTTCCCCGTACTGGTTGTAGGTGAAGATGCGCGTCCCGCTGGCATCGGTAATGCCGGTGAGCTGGCCCAGATGGTTATAGGCCGCCGTGATGGAGGGAGTGCCGTCGCCATAAGTCTCGCCTGTCAGCAGCCCGGTCAGGACGTCATAGCTACGCGTCATGACGTTTCCTCTTCCGTTCGTAAAGGTGGAAACACGGTTGAGCGTATCGTAGCTTGTGTCCTCGTGGGTTTCATCCGCATAAGTCTTGCGGGTGGGCAACCCCGTAGCGGCGTTGTAAGTCCAGGCCGTCATGTCTCCATCCGTTCGTTCTCGCGGATCAGTCGTGATAGCTTCCGAGGAACCGCGGAACGTCGTCAGGCCGGTGATCTGGTCCGCATCGTTGTAAGAGAACACGGCTGGCTGAATCGCCGTTCCCCATTCGGCCTCCTTGCGTCCCCTGGCGTCATAGGCATAACAAGCCGTCTTGCCCATGGCGTCGGTGATGCAGGTAGGCTGGTCCAGCGGCTGCCCGTAGGCATAGGACGTGCTGTTTTCCGCGGCATCCGTCACGGAAAGGAGGCGCAGGGCTGTATCGTACACTTCCGTCGTGGTATTGCCGCGGCTGTCCGTATAGGCCATCGTCATGCCTTGGGCCGTATAGGAGTGGCTCTGGCTGGTGGAAATTCCTGCATAATCGGTCACAGTGGTGGTAAAACCGTCCACGGTATGAATCACGGCTGCATCCGATACTCCGGGCTGGGTCACTTTCCGCACCCTGGCGGCAGGTTCCCCGTATTCCGTCCAATCGGCGCTGTCATGCCCCCTGGCGTCCGTCGTAACCACCTTGCTTTCCAGCACGGGGTTCAATGAAGAAACCAGCGTAGCTTCCTTCCGGACAATGGGCGTGCCTTCCGCTGCGTATTCCGTCGTCGTGACAAGTCCGTAGACGCCCTCTTCCCGTTGTTCACGGGTGTAGGTATATTCCATAACCCGTGAATTGAGCGTGGTCGGTTCATCGGAAAGAGCGACGGTTTCCTTCGTCTTGTTGCCAAAGGAATCATATTCATACAGGGTGGGAGCCAGTGTTTCAAGCTGGTCGCGGACAAGCTGGCCTTTGGCGTTGTAAGTCAGATGGCGGTAATTGCTTCCATTCCTCGTATGCACCGTTGCCACACGGATTTGCTGGCCGAAGCCGTCCGTAATGACGCGTCCCCGGACAACGCGCGCCGTCCCGTTGAGAACGGTCGTTGTCACGCGGAGGCCGTCGCTTGCCATATCGGTTTCAAACTTGAGGTCCTGCTGGCCCGTCCCGTGCTGGCGCAGGATCGTTCCATCCGCATGGCGCTGGGTGATGAGCGTTCCTCCCATGGGAGTCGTGACGGTTTCCGTCAGGCCATTCGCGCTGTAGCTGTGAGTGGTTATCCGTCCCAGAGAGTCTGTCTCGCTGGTGATGCGTCCCAGCAGGTCGTAGGCCGTTTCCGTGGCGACGCTCATGGCTCCAGTGTCGGTCCGAGTCGCAGTGGCCCGGTCCAGGGCATCCTTCGTGTAACTGACGATGGTTTCCGGAGTTGTCGCTGTAGCGGAACGGATCGTCTCAACCAGCAGCCTCGCACTGTCGTAACCGTAGTCTGTCCGCACGCCGTCTTCATCCTTTTCCCAAAGGATGCGTCCGTCGCAGATGGATTCCTGTTCGGAGACGCGCCCGTTGCCACGGGTGCGCTTCGTCCAGCGGTTCATTGTGTCAAATTCATAGTCCGCGCTGTCCGTAAGCGTCCAGGTATTGTCGGAAAGCAGTACATGGCTTTCTTCCCTCACCGTATTGCCCTGAGGGGTAATGAAGGAGACTTTTCTGACGCTCAATCCCGGAACCACTTCTCCGTTGACGCGGGTTTCCTGCGTTTCCGTATAAGCGGCTCCATGCTGCGTCGTGGCGGCATATTCATAATGGGTCTGCACGCCATTGACGGCCTGGGTCATCTTGGTGCGGCCCTGCGCGTAGCTGTTGGGAGCGCTCCCCAGCCACGTTTCCTGCACTTCGAGCTGGACGGTCTCCGTCTCAAGAGCGGTCGTGCGGATTTCCACGCGCCTGACATGATCGGCTTGGCTGTACGTGTAGGTTTTCTTCCACAATTCAATGGGGTTATTGGAACCGTCGCGCATGAGGCGGCGTTCTTCGGCAACATCGCTGCTTACTTCGCTGTCTCCATCCCCGGTCACATACCGGTATGTCGTGTCCTGGGATTTGCCGCCGCACCAGGGCTGCCTTTCCAGCGTCAGGCGTCCCAGCATGTCGTAGGACCATTCCCATACGCCTCCATCCGGGCGCGTTTCCTTCTTCTTCCTGCCGTAGTAGTCGTATTCATAGATGGTCGTCTGTGCAAGATCGCTGCCATAGCCATCCACTTTGGTAAGAAGCAGGTCGCCATAAGCCGTCGTCTGGTACACTTCGCAGACATGGGAGGCGGCAGCTCCGTCTTCTCCCCTGGAAACCGCCGTAACGAGCTGCCAGGTATCTTTCTCCAGTTCCGTCCGCGTCCGGCGGGTCACGATGGCTTCAGCATCCGTTCCCTGCGCCATGTTCCAAGCTTTGCCATTAAGCCACCATTCCGTTTTGAAATCCAGCCTTCCCGGCGTCTGTTCGGTGACGGAGAAACGGCCCGTGGCGGCATCTCCGGCCATCACGAACTTCTTGAACGGTTGTCCCATAACAGTGTAAAGCCCCTGTTCATCCTGCCCGGTAATCTGGGAAGGAGTGTAAAGGGCAATCGTATAGCCGTCAGCCGTGACGGCTTCAATGTTGAGCAGGCCGTCCCAGAGGTTCCATACCTGGAGGAGGTCTCCTGCACTGTCCCTGTTGACGCGCAGATAGGCGCCAATCTGCTCGGCTGTGTAAATATTGCCCCACCTGGTCGTGTAGGAAACAAGGGCTCCGGTTCTGGCGTTATACACGGCAACGCTCTTGTCCGTCTTCATCCACTGGACGCACAAAACACCGTCCACCGTTGTGAAGAAGGCACGGTTCCCGGAAGACGTAAACTCGCCGACGATCGTCAGCGTTTCCCTGTCCACTTCACATTGAACGCAAACACGCCCGGCTCCCGTGACAATATCAAACGTGCCTCCAGCCACAATGCCGACTTCCGGAATATCCAGGAAGCTTGCCAGCATGGAGTCGTAGCAGAGGGCATGGGGATGGTTCAGCCCATCGGTGGAATCGGTCGCCAGCAACTCAATGGAGCCGGTGGAAATGCCGCCCAGCCCGCGGAAATGGCCGAAGTCAGCCCCCCAGTACATCAGGGAAGCGTCGCTGATTGCCTGTGCGTTTTCACCTCCGGAGGAAGTGTTCCCAAAAACGGAAGCCAGGCTCCTTGATCTTCCTGCCGGGGGCGGAGGGCAGCCCCCTCCTTGACCATCAAAATTGCAACAATCACAGGTTGGCTTTTTCTTACCGCCTGCGGTAGCGGGGCCTTCCTTGTCTATATAGGCTTTAAGATCGTAATCGCAGATGGAAAGGTTTTTTTCCTTGGGATCGTAGTCGATGTTGCTCTGTTCCACATGCAAGGTGTATTCACCGGATTTCAAGGTGAACTCACCGCTTTCCTGGGTCCATTTGGCATGTCCTCCCTGCGGGCCTTCTCCTCCAGAAGTCATGTCGATGGTTTGTTCCCCTACGGACATCTTGCCCCAGTCATCCACGGTAAGGGTCATGTTGCACGTCGCTTCCAGCGGTTCCGGGGATTCGGGGACAGGATTCTCCGTTGTTGGCTCGGGAACGGGGGCGGAGGGTACCGTAAAAGAGAAATCAACGGTCTCCATATGATCACCGCTGTCGGACGGCCCTCCCTTATAGTAGCTGCCGGAAGAGGAGAAATCCCAGATAACATGCCAGGGTTTGGGTTCAGGTTCGGGTTCCTCATTCAGAACCATGGCTCTTCCACGGGCTGCTTGAACCATTTTGGGGCTGGAATACCACCTCTGGTAGACGGGAACGGAGGAAACTCCGTTCTGAATGTTCATGGAATTATTTGTTTTCATGATTTTAATTTAATTTGTTGATGTTGATATGATAGTGCAGCCGCCCTGGAAAATGCCCGGAAGGCTGGCGGCTGCCAGGGACCTTTCCGGGAGAAATAAACAGAAAAAAAAGTGCAGTGGGTTATCTCCCTCGGCAATTCATGGGGTGTGATAGCATAACGTTGGATATTTTGTAAAATAATGGATTTTTTGTATTGTCTGAATAATTGATGATCTTTACTTTACAGACAAACATCCGGACACGTTATGCTATCGCACATTTATACCTATGCCTCTTTGCAGGGCATCAGGAAGACGGTCTTGTTGTCCAGGCGCGTGGCACCCAGGGCCAGCTTTCACGGTGATCTGTTCGCGCACGTCCACGTATTCGGAACGGGCCTCCACGCGGAACTGCGCGTCCCGCCACACCCCGAACTTGACGCGCGAGCGCAGCCACGCGCAACAGAGCCGGTTACCCTGCTCATCAATGGGCAGCATGTTGGTCACCAAAAATTTCACCTTCAAAAACTCGTTGACTTCCCCATTAGTCAGGGAGGAAAAGCCGTAGTTCCTGTTTTGTGTTTGTTCCATGAGCACCATATCCATGTGCTGCTTGGGGGAAATAGCCACCACAATGTCGTCCCCCTTTCCGGCGCGCCAGGCGTTGATGATCTGGTAACGGCACTTAAGTTCGGCAATCTTGTCGAGATCATACCTGCAACTGTCCTGGTGCCTTTGGCGACAAAATCCACCGGGATCACCTGGAAGGAGTTTTCCGACGTGTCGATGGCCTCCACCGTGGAACCGTCATCCCCCGTATAATTGATTCCAAAACTTCCGCCGCAAATGCCTTCCTCCTGGGTGCGGATGCGATAGGTGTTGTCCGTGTCCTCCGTCATGCCCAGAATCACCTCGTCGTGCATGCGGGAGAGGGCGTTGCGCTGCTCGCCCATCAATTCCGCGGCCCGCAGGTCCAGCGTATCCATTTCCAAACAGCCAGGGGAATATCAACAGCATCACCAGTTCCAGGGACGGCATGCTGAGTTTCAGCCGTTCCTCCAACAACCTCACCATCTCCCAATACGGAGTCTCCCAGGTTTCCAGGAATGTTCGCGGAGAAGCCGTCCCGCAGGGAGCTCCCGTCAAGGTTTATTCCTACGAGTGGAACCCCGTCAAAGGGGCGATGATCATTACAAGCCGAAGCCCCCCTCCGGAATTCCGCCAGAAAGGAAAAATTGGACCATACCCATCCATTTTCCGTTCTTACCCGTTTTTCTACACGGAGCCGTCCCCCGGGAAACAGAAAACTGGGTTGAGACAATGGAATCCCCTTAAGTGGCATTAGCAGCGTTCATTTTCATTCCTGGCAGATAATACCCCGCAGCCGGAGAGCCATTCCGGGCGTTCTGCCCGTATGCTCCTGCTTTGCCGCTCAAAAAAGCGCCAGCATGAAAGCGGACGGCCTTTCCCATTCCATCCGGAAAGCGGTAACCGCTGTTAAGACAGACTCCGGCACCCCTATCTGCACCATCTCTTCAACGAAAGAGCTCTTTTTCTGGTCGTTCAGATAAGGTCGGTGTCGGCACTTCTATACGCCGTCCCAATTCTCAACCCGGAATAAACCAATGAATAATACGACTCAATCAGGGACCTCTCCAACAGGTCCCGCTACAACCAATAACGCTCCGGCGGTAAAATCCGTCCTTCGCATGGGGGTATTTACGCTCGCCATGATTAACGTTTCCGCCATTGTCAGCTTGCGCGGCATGCCGGCGGAAAGCACGTACGGACTCAGTTCCGTTTTTTACTATATTTTTGCAGCGGTCTTTTTCCTGGTGCCCGTCTCCCTGGTAGCCGCGGAACTCACCACCGGATGGCCGCAGAAAGGCGGCGTTTACCGTTGGGTAGGCGAAGCCTTCGGCAAAAAATGGGGGTTCCTGGCTATCTGGCTGCAATGGATTGAAAGCACCATCTGGTTTCCGACCGTGCTAACCTTCGCCGCCGTCTCCCTGGCTTTCATGGGACCCGGACAGCGATGGGATGAAGCTCTTGCCGCCAACAAGTGGTATGTGCTCATCGTGGTGCTGTGCGTGTACTGGGCGGCTACCCTGCTCAACCTGCGCGGCATGAAAACTTCCGCAGGCGTCACCAAATGGGGCACCATCATCGGAACCATCATTCCGGGCGCCATCCTGATTCTGCTGGGCCTGAGCTATTGGGCCGGAGGCAACCCGATTCTGCTGGACATGAGCTGGGACAAGCTGATACCGGATATGAGCAATTTCAACAACCTCGTTCTGGCCGCCAGCATCTTCTTGTTCTATGCAGGGATGGAAATGTCCGCCGTGCATGTGAAGGACGTGAATGATCCCGGCCGCAACTATCCGCTGGCCATTCTGATTTCCGCCATCATTACGGTACTCATTTTCGTTCTGGGCACGCTGGCCATCGGCTTCATCATTCCGAACTCCCAGATCAACCTGGTGCAGAGCCTGCTGATTTCTTATGACAGTTACTTCAGCTTCTTCGGCCTCGGCTGGATGAACTGGATTCTGGCGCTTGCGCTGGCCGTAGGCGTTCTGGCCCAGGTAACAGCGTGGGTGGGAGGTCCTTCCAAAGGCTTGTACCAGGTAGGCTTGGCTGGCAACCTGCCGCCCGTCATGCAGAAGCGGAACAAGAACAACGTCCAGATGGGCATCCTGCTCATTCAGGGCTGCATCGTCACCCTGCTTTCCATCATGTTCGTGATCATGCCTTCCGTGCAGTCCGCCTACCAGATTATTTCCCAGCTTACCATCATCCTGTACCTCATCATGTACATGCTGATGTTCGCCTCCGGCATTTATCTGCGCTACCGGGAACCGAATACGCCCCGCACTTTCCGCATTCCCGGAGGCAAGACCCTCGGCATGTGGATTGTAGGCGGCCTCGGCTTCCTGGCCAGCCTGGCGGCCTTCCTGGTGAGCTTCATTCCGCCGAACCAAATTACCGTCGGCAGCAATACGATGTACATTATGCTTCTGGTGATAGGCACCTTCATCTTCGCCGGCATTCCTTTCATCATCCATGTCATGGCCAAGCCCTCCTGGAAGCGGCCTGTGGATCCTGAAGACGCCTTCGAACCCTTCGGATGGGAAAAAACCAATGGAACCCATTCTACAGTAACCCCAATCCATACCATATCCCATGAGTAACGTCCCTTCCAATGAACAAATCCAGACGGCTGTGGACAACGCGTACGCCTACGCCAAAACGGTCCAGGGAGGCAAAAACGCCTCCTACATCCCCGCTCTGGCGCAAGTCCCCTCAGACTTGCTGGCGATTGCCGTAGTCACTGTCAACGGAGATATCCTGACCGCAGGCTCCGCGGACACGCCCTTTGCCATTGAATCCATCTCCAAGGCCTTCAACCTGGCCTACGTCATGGATCTGATCGGAATGAAGGAGCTGCGCACGAAGATCGGGGCAGACCCCACCGGGGAGCCCTTCAACTCCGTGATGGCGATTGAGCTGCACGGCGGCAAGCCCCTCAACCCCCTGGTCAACGCAGGGGCCATGGCGACAGTCAGCCTGGTCAACGGTTCGGACTCCGATGAAATATGGGCGAACATGATCCATAATTTCAACAACTTCGCCAATACGGCCCTGACCGTGAACCAGGAGATTTACAAGTCGGAAAGCGCCACCAACCAGCACAACCGCGGCATCGCGTGGCTGTTGGACAGCTACGGCTATTTTTACAATACGCCGCCCATGATCGTGGACCTGTACACCCGCATGTGCTCTCTGAACATCACCACCTCCCAGCTGGCGCTGATGGGCGCCTGCTATGCCAACGGGGGCGTCAACCCCGTCAGCAAAAAGCGGGTGGTGAAGGATGAGAACGTTTCTCCCATCCTCGCGGAAATGTGCATGTCCGGCCTCTATGATTCCACAGGGGACTGGATGTACAAGGCAGGCGTTCCGGCCAAGTCCGGCGTGGGCGGCGGCCTGGTGGCCGTGGTCCCCGGCAAGATGGCCATGGCGGCCTTCTCCCCGCCCCTGGACCCCGCCGGAAACACCGTCAAGGGCCAAGCAGCTCTTCAATCCATTATCAAGGAATTGAATCTGAACCTTTTCCGGAGCTAATCCGGGATGAGAAGGTAAACCCGCGGAGCCAAGATCCGAAAGGATACCCGCGGGTTTACTGTATCCCGGCCACACGAAATAACGCGCCGCCTTCCGCGCTTGCCGGAAATTGACTGTCCAGCCGCGGGCGTTAAGTCCTGTTTGAAAAATTGCACCGCTGCATGGATACGCCGTCTTCCATGGCATGGAAGCCATGCTTTTCATAAAAGGCGGCGTTCCTGCTCTCCTCCGGCATGATTTCAATGTACAGGTAGTCCTTGTACTTCTCCTTGACCATTTCCATCATTTTTCCCGCAATTCCCCTGCCGTGATAGTCGGGATGCACCAGGACATAGTGCATGTAGGCTACCAGCTCGCCGTCGTCCAGCAACCGCACCAGCCCGACCAGCCGGTCGCCATCCCACGCGGTAAATACCGTGGACGAATTCATCAGGGCCTTGTACAGCCGGGCCGGATCTGTCTCTTATACACATCTCCGAGCCCACGAGACTAGCGCTCATCTCG
>ENA-OWYG01000984-OWYG01000984.1-human-gut-metagenome-genome-assembly--contig:-NODE-984-length-15651-cov-22.866953_pt1 | contig 15651 bp, 16 predicted proteins | sample MGYA00249747_ERZ652080 | MGnify/ENA primary metagenome ERZ652080 (study PRJEB26925, sample SAMN05827071) | human gut metagenome | biome: ENVO:2100002; feature: ENVO:00000062; material: ENVO:00002003...
TGAGCGCGAAAGGCTGTTCTCCGGACAACGCGGCCGCGGAGGGGTTCTTCGGCCGTCTCAAGCAGGAGTTCTTCCACAAGCGCAGCTTCGCGGGCGTCTCGATGGACGGGTTCATCGACATGCTGGACGACTACATGGTCTGGTACCGGGACAGGCGGATCAAGACGGAGTTCGGCATGAGCATCATGGATCGTCGACGCGAGCTCGGTCTTGTGGCATGATTGGTGGTGATGGAATCAACGACGAGTCCAACAAAACGGCACCAGCCCCAACACGAAACACCGACTTGACTAAAAACAGGGAGCGACTCGCCAGACCGAAATCCACGCTCAGGCACTCCAAAATTTCAATCCACGCTCCCCGGATGGGGAGCGACGACCTCGCGGACCTCATCCTCGACACCATCAGCAGGATTTCAATCCACGCTCCCCGGATGGGGAGCGACGGTGGCGGGAAACATCATCGGTCGTGGACAAATATTTCAATCCACGCTCCCCGGATGGGGAGCGACTGCGCCATATCCCCTTTGATCTGCCCGTCAAGGCGATTTCAATCCACGCTCCCCGGATGGGGAGCGACCTTGGGTTCCGCTCATGCGTTTACTTTCCTTCTTGATTTCAATCCACGCTCCCCGGATGGGGAGCGACCTCTTCCTGGTCTCCGGCTTCCACTCGCGTGAGGCATTTCAATCCACGCTCCCCGGATGGGGAGCGACGGTGCGGCTCGCTCTGTGGGATCTCGCCTGTCGGGTATTTCAATCCACGCTCCCCGGATGGGGAGCGACGACGTTCTTGCCCAGGCTGATCCTGCGATTGACCCTATTTCAATCCACGCTCCCCGGATGGGGAGCGACCCAGACACCACGACCCCGGCTGCGGTACACGATACGATTTCAATCCACGCTCCCCGGATGGGGAGCGACTGATCGCCGTGATCACGGAGGTCACCACGGTTAATTTCAATCCACGCTCCCCGGATGGGGAGCGACTGCCGGTCAGCAGGTTCGCCATGCCCTCGCCGTCCAATTTCAATCCACGCTCCCCGGATGGGGAGCGACTGACGAATGGCGGAATCCACTGCCTACGCCTCAAAATTTCAATCCACGCTCCCCGGATGGGGAGCGACGTGGTCGGCGGGCAGAAGCCCTTCTGGTCGCTGAGATTTCAATCCACGCTCCCCGGATGGGGAGCGACTTTTCGGGCTTTTTTATTTGGTTTGTGGGGATAAATTTCAATCCACGCTCCCCGGATGGGGAGCGACAGGTTGGTGATGCGGCGGCGCTGTTCGAGGATGCATTTCAATCCACGCTCCCCGGATGGGGAGCGACGTAGCTTTCCTCGACGTGCCCGCCGAACCGGCCGGGATTTCAATCCACGCTCCCCGGATGGGGAGCGACGCGGGGCGCGATCGCATCCATGCAGTTCGGCGTGGCATTTCAATCCACGCTCCCCGGATGGGGAGCGACGCGCTTGTTCGTGTTCGCTGTTCCCGCCACCGCGAATTTCAATCCACGCTCCCCGGATGGGGAGCGACTCGGGCTCCTGATCGTCATCATCTACTTCCAGATATTTCAATCCACGCTCCCCGGATGGGGAGCGACCATACACCGTCCTTGGCTGGGTTCGACTGCAAGGATTTCAATCCACGCTCCCCGGATGGGGAGCGACCACGGCTTACTGCCGTGGGGTATATTATTGTTTATATTTCAATCCACGCTCCCCGGATGGGGAGCGACTCCATGCTCGGTGTCCAGATGCTCTCCGGATATGATGATTTCAATCCACGCTCCCCGGATGGGGAGCGACCGGGCATATCAATATCCGTCGTGCCCGAAGCGCTGATTTCAATCCACGCTCCCCGGATGGGGAGCGACGTTTACGTTCCCCGGTTGCGATTTGTTTCACGTGATTTCAATCCACGCTCCCCGGATGGGGAGCGACCAATCGGCAGACCGTATCCTCGGTCGTTAATCTATTTCAATCCACGCTCCCCGGATGGGGAGCGACAAGTCAACCTCAGCCGCATTGTAACAGGAGGTGAATTTCAATCCACGCTCCCCGGATGGGGAGCGACGGAAGCAAGACCGCGCCATGGGCCACCCGACTTATTTCAATCCACGCTCCCCGGATGGGGAGCGACCTCCGGTTTGTTCCATACGGTCACGCCACGTTCATTTCAATCCACGCTCCCCGGATGGGGAGCGACTTGCGCCGTGGGTACCGACGTGACGCCGAGCGCGTTATTTCAATCCACGCTCCCCGGATGGGGAGCGACGTTTTAATGTGATTTAATGGGACTGTTGCTGAATTATTTCAATCCACGCTCCCCGGATGGGGAGCGACCGGGTTGGTCTGCTGGGTCATCTCATTGATAACGGATTTCAATCCACGCTCCCCGGATGGGGAGCGACGGGAGGTTGCCACGCCCTGCTGTTCCATCTCGTATTTCAATCCACGCTCCCCGGATGGGGAGCGACGATATGATGCAATGTATCATCCAGCCCAATGGAGATTTCAATCCACGCTCCCCGGATGGGGAGCGACCACAATGGAGTTTCGGACGCCGCTTGCAGGTCTTATTTCAATCCACGCTCCCCGGATGGGGAGCGACAAGTCGCCACGTCGAAATTCGGACAGTTTCTACGCATTTCAATCCACGCTCCCCGGATGGGGAGCGACCTATTTCAACATGCGCTACCGGACGCTGGACATGATTTCAATCCACGCTCCCCGGATGGGGAGCGACTACGGGACACGCTACAACACCGCCTACTCGCTCCTATTTCAATCCACGCTCCCCGGATGGGGAGCGACTGTGCAGCGTATTCACGCTGCCACATCGCGTTGATTTCAATCCACGCTCCCCGGATGGGGAGCGACGGTTCGTCTGCTGGGTCATCTCATTGATAACAGATTTCAATCCACGCTCCCCGGATGGGGAGCGACTATGCGTTCAATATTTTCTGCGTCATATCATCGATTTCAATCCACGCTCCCCGGATGGGGAGCGACCGGTTCAGTTGGCGCGGACTGCCGCCCACCGTAGATATTTCAATCCACGCTCCCCGGATGGGGAGCGACACGTTTGCCATCACTGTAATGACGTAGCACGGCATTTCAATCCACGCTCCCCGGATGGGGAGCGACCCGGGACGTGGTGTCGGCGGAGGAAGGCCACGCAAATTTCAATCCACGCTCCCCGGATGGGGAGCGACCGCGAAAATGGACATCTTCGCCCACGATATGGGCAAAATCATCCATTTTCAACACTGATTGTATCGCAGATCGTCGTTGACGTTTTGGGCACCGTCCGTAAAAGTCAAAAACACCAGCGCACTAGCCACTATGAAGTCATCAAGCAACCAGAGAGACAAAAATAACCCTCATCTCCACGTCATTCTACAGTGCGAAAGGACGAGTAATTCATGAGAACTTTAAGGTCGCACCGGCCACATGGCACGATATCGGCGACATCACCGTCCTCCCCTCGACGCAGCCAGTTCAGGCATTGCCATCCCATCAACAGGCAAATGTCACCGCCCACCACGATGCTCGACCCTTTGCGCATACCTCAATTGCAACGGAACAAACTACACGTAATAGTGCCATCTCCTTTTTCGACTGCCTCAACAGTTCGTAAGGTTGGCAGCCCAAGCTACTTAAACCATTCAGACTCTATGACCTCATTGGCCAAGCCATACTCGGCCTTGGCTTCGTCCTCATTCTTGGGATCGGACCAATCAAGACCGAATACGCCAGTATGCAATTCCCAATGCGTACACACCCGCATGACACGAATGAAACCGTTCGGACACGGCGGATAATACAACACGAGAACATCATCGAATGCGTGAAATTCCATGTAGCCAGAAAAAACGAGCATCCGGATTGGTCAACTCATGTGGCCCGTACGCTTCGGAAAACACACCCGTTCATGCGCAATCCCTCACGAACGATACGCAGAACCTCAGCCGCGCAATCACGACGGTAACGCTTCAAACGTTTAACGTCCGCCTTTGCTGAATCTGAGTAGGTGACCTCAATCATCGCCCAACACCTCATGCTCGAAAGCATCAAAATCGGCGTCAGTGCGCAGAACAGTATCAGCGGGGAGAGCGTGCAGCGTCTTGCCCGTGGTCTCAACGTCAACAGGCATGCCGGCAGCCGCATACCCGGCAAGATAGACATTAATCATGCTGATCAGATTGTCGCCCTTGCTCCTTGCCTCAGCCTCGGCCGAGGAGTAAGTCGGCAAACTCTCAACCATTGTCATAGCACACCACCTTTCATCACTAGTAGTTTTCAGCGTCTCCCGTTCTCCTTGGGACACGCTATGAGTGTCTGGCCCCGAAAAACCACGCTACCCGGATGAGGAGCGACTGTTGGCCGCTTGGGGGGGGGGCTCCCACATGCCCGAGATTTCAATCCACGCTCCCCGAATGGGAAGCGGCCTGTGAAAATGGACAGCCTCAGCCATAATGCAGGCACAATCGTCCATTCACGACATCGATCGTACCGTAAACCACTGTTGACGCTTCAGATACCGTCCCGGAGGCTCCAGACACCTCACAATATCCACTATGAAGTTATCAAACAACCAGAAGAACAAAGACGACCTTCATCCTCTTGCCATTTCGCAGTGCGAAAGGACGAATACTCCATAGAAGCTTTACGACGACACCAATCACATGACATAATCAGCGACGTCCACTTGCTCCCTTGCTTGCAATGCCTATCAGAGCATCATCACCCCATCGACAGGCACGTGTCGCTGTCTGCCGCGATGCTCGATCTTCGAAGCATACTTCGAACCCAAATTGTAATAGCGCAAACTGTCGCACATCTCATCCATAATCTCTGCAAGGTCATGCTTCAGAATCAGATAGTCGGACGGGGTCACAGAGCATTCGAAAACGCTGTTTTGTACGCGCTGCCCATATTTCATGCAGGTTTTGGCCACGCTCCGAAGACGCCTCTTACCGTCTGGCGTCTCAGTGTTGACATCATAAGCCACAACAACCATCATTCCAATACCCCATTCTCATATTCCAGCAGCACAAGCAAGCACGAGCAATCACAAAATCACTTCCACATAAATGGCGGATAAGCATCCAAATCACCACGAATCGCACGATTCAACAGCAACGCCTGCACATGCGGCACTAGTCCCCAAGGTATCTTTTCACCGAAAAATGGATGCGTAATTGTTTCCTGTTTACGCTTCTGCCATGCAGCAAGCACGGTCTTGCGACCGCCCTCAGAAAGAAACACGCCGCCATTTTCACGAACCTCGAACTGGGAAGGTTTGATTACCCCTGTGTTGATAAGCGTGAGTACGAAACGATCTGCAATAGCCGGACGAAATTCTTCTACCAGATCCAGGGCCAAAGAAGCTCTACCCGGTCTATCAGTATGCAGAAACCCCACGTAGGGATCGAGCCCAACTCCCTGTAAGGCTGCAATACAATCACTGGTCAACAGCGAATAGACGAATGACAGCAAAGCATTTGCCCTGTCCAGCGGCGGTCTTCGGCTGCGTTGTTGGAAGAAGAAGTCATCCTTATCACGCAAAATCAGATTGTCAAAGGTGAAGAAATAATCTTTGGCGGCTAGCCCTTCCACACCGCGTAACTCATCTATGGACGTGCAATTACGAACATTCGCCAAGGATTGCCGCAACTTCTCGCTCTGTGCCGCGATCCGCTCGCTATTCACTCGTAGCGCATGGTCTCGCTTAGTTCGTTCAAGCACCCAGCGGCAGTTGTATATCTTCCCTATGATGAATGATCTTGCAAACGGCAAAGCCTCACTCTCATCGTCCGCGAAACGAAATTGCTCACGACGAAGCAAAACATTACGATTCTTCTCGCCGAGAATAGAACAGTAGTACCATCCTCGTGGAGAAAAGAACGAGAGCCCCACGCCAAGTTCCGAACATTTTCCCATCAGGGCCGGCGATGCGCCCTTGTACGAGAAGCTTATGATGCTCTCCAACGAGCGCAACGGAATCCGGCCAAGTGTGTTATCACCTTGCTGAACGATGACATTATCGTTCTTTAGCGACAGATATACGTCCTCGCTGGTGACATACAACGTATTAAGTAGCTGTCTCATTTCAACCCGCCACCCCCTCTACTCCCGCCTGCACGGATTCCTCAATGAATTGATGCGCTGAGCGTGTTTTAGCAATCTTCGGCAAGCATATATCACTCAAAGAACAGGCCCTGCAAGCTTTTGAGGGTCTGACTTTCGGCGTGTGCCCACGACTAAACAGATCATGCATTTCACTTGTCATTGCGACGATCTGTCCACGCAACGACTCATCAAATTGCACCCGCTCCCGTCGTTTAGTCTGCTGATAGAACAAGCTACCTTCCGGAATCGAGCAAGCCAGCATTTCTTCCAAACACATGGCTTCCGCACAAAGTTGAAGACGATCCGCATCCACCTGCTTTGGAACACCATGCTTGTATTCCACAGGATACGGCAGCCAAGTACCGGCTCGCCCATGCAATGGCACGCCTTCATCCGATTGACGGAACTCGACCACATCGCATGCTCCGGTAATGCCCAATCGTCGTGAGAACACACGGAGATCACGCATAATAAGCAGATTGCCCCTTGTTTCCGATTCGCTGTAATCATGCGCTCGATCGTGTTCGAGGGAGCCCGCAGTAGTGAGATAGTTGTCCTGCCACTGCTGCTCGATATGAATCAGAGCCCACTGCCGCCTGCAAAACGCGAAATGTTGGAGGCCGGAAAGAGCCAGCCAATCGTCCTCTGGATAATCTGTTGGCTCTTTCACAGTTGCTCCTTTATGCCGACAATACTGACGGGATTGATTCAGCGACCTTCGAGTACTTCATAATGGAGACCGGGAATATGCGTGGTATCCACGGTGATGACACCTTCTTCATCAACCTTGGCAGTACGGTGGACCTTCGCTGACGAATATTGGCCCGCTTTGCTGTTGTGCGTAAACCACGCCAGATTCACCACTTCCATGGAGCCTGCAGGTCGTGCTGAACTTTCGTCATTCTCAAACAGAGTCAGCAAAGCTTCTTTGATTTTCTCTGCGTCTTTCTCAGTGAAACCAGTCTTTTCTGCCAATTGAGGGCTGATACTGCCATGGGTCACATATACAGCACGTCCGGAGACACGGTGCTTCATACCCATGGTGTCGGAGGATTTCTTATTCGTGTCTGTAGTTTCGCCATTCACTGACTTGGTGATTTGTACGTCGTCAATAGCGATGGGTTCAAGAGAGAATGCAGATTGTATGGTGAACGGACCGCGCACTGGAATGGAGACGGAAGCATCGCCTTCCTTTTCCTTTCCTTTGAACGCAAACACTTGTCCAAAGGAGCGGACATCAATCCACTGTTCGCAAGCTCTGTAGGATAGAGCTTCTCGGTCCTTCTGGTCTTCCTTGCTTAGGGTCTTGGTAAAAGCTTTCCAACGATCTGACAGAGATTTTTCTCCATCATCAGTACGGTCTGTGGACTGTACAAAGATTCGCTCGCCTGCGTCTTGTAGGCGATTGCGGATCTTGCGCTTTTCTGCCACATCCGACATTTCACCCAAGCCTTCAGCAGTGGTACGTGGACGGTTTCCATTCAGCGGATCGCCGTTAGGGTTGGCATTTTCAACAGCGAACGTCAGTACGAAATCAATTTTGTGCTGCAAGCTAGTCATGATTCATTCTCCTTTATTTTCAATGTTCTGTTCTTTGAGTTGCTTGGCGGCATCGGCCCTCTGGATAAGCTGTCTGCGTTTGTGGGAATAACCGAGCAAGAATAGTGATGACAATGGCTTATTGCTTTCGAAGTCTCCTTCTTTGAACTTGCTCATGACCTCGTCAACTTCGTTCTGGAAGAACATCCCATTGGTGGAGGAGATGATATATGGATTCAGTTGCTGCCGTAATGTCAGCCACGTGGTCGATGGTTTGGCTACGAAATTATTCATCAGTTTTACGGCATTAGTGGTGCGGTCCGGTGTCCTTCCACCGCTCTGCCTTAATAAAACTCTGTATTCGTAATTGTCAGCGAGCGCCAGCAACTGGCCGAATAAATAATCTCGGTCCGTTCGCTTCTCGTCTAAATCCATGGTGATGTTGTTCCTTTCATTTAGGGGAAGTCTTTTATCTTGATCGATGTAGTACTTTTTCCACATACTGCAGGCGACTTCGAAATCGTGCTGCCAGACAGATAAACTGTCATAGGACAATGGCCGGATAACCTTGTGGAAAGCCGGCTGCAGGAGCGATGCAGGAAGGCCAGCGTTGCTGAACATGCACTCTACGAGTTGTTTTTTTACATATTTGGCAAAGCGTCTGTAACTATCACTGCTGTGATCGTCAGTGCTGTACACACAGTTGATAATATCCGCGAATGACGGCGCGCCGATGTATGGAATTGGCTTCAGCTTATCGGAAGACTTCTTGGACCCGCGCGGAGCCTCGTCATCGGTAGATGCGCTGTTTTTGTTATCAAAACAAGTGAGGTACCACGCAGCATCTTCGTGCCATTGAAGAACGCTTTCAATGTACTCGTTTTGGGATAATTCACGGTAGAAGGTAACGCTAAGACGCCCCGAAGTGGCGGCATCGAAGATAGTCACGACTATTCGTCTGCTATGCTGCTGCATTTGTTGCAGTACCTTTTCGTTGCCATAACCGCGCAACAATTTACCGAATTGCTTTGCATAATTCGCGTAAGTTTGAACGTTTGCGTCTATAAGTTTTCAGAATCAGTACGGTCATCGACCTGTTCGGCCACATCGCGGGAATTTCCAGTGGGATCAAAAACATTGTCCGTCGGATGGCCGTCAATTGCCCAAATCACAATATCCTGACTACCGGTAAGCGTGCCATTATTGGCTGCAAGCCAGCGCAGCGTTGTATGGATTTTCTGTGAAGTCAGGGTATCAATACTCAGTGCTTCATCGCGATTAGCGAAACGCCCACGGAAAGTGAAATTCGTGTTGTCATTGGCGGATATCAATTTGGCGTTACCGTTTACATTGACAATCTTCTTTGGGAAGTTAGTGGAAGGCTTGTACAGTGTCTCGCCGAACAGATCAGTTCCAAGACTGGCACCGTGCCGCACCTGCTCCTCATGGGCTATCCACAAATCCCGTATTGCATGATCCGCCCAAACATTCGGTTCATAATCACCATGGCGAACATGTACCGCAAAGCGGACTCCGATTTTACTATCTTTCTTGGGATCGATTCCAATACCTTGTGCTCGAGCTTCTTCGATTATGCTATGCTGCGAAAGATATTGGTAAATAGCATTCAACTTCGCATTATCACCTTTCCAACTGGCAAGCTGGCTGAGATATGATTCATGCTTGACCGGGTCATAATTGGTGTCGATGTATTGCAACTGATCGAATAACGGGTGCGGAGGCAGCACCGTTCCGGAGCGCCCCATGGATTGCTCAGTACAAGGGGCGATAATTTCAATATCGGCATTATCTCGCTTGATAGTGGGGTATCCGTTTTCATCAAGTGTGACCTGTAGCTGAGTCTTCAACGTAGTGTGATAAAGAGGCAACAAGGTTTTATTCACGTCTTCATTGAGAGGCGTGATTCCTGCTGAACTGTTCACTGCATCATACGTCTGCAGCAGACTGGACCATAAACTCATGTCTACTCCTCCGCCATGCTAAAATTGCGACCCTCAATAAAATCTTTGACATGCTGATTGCGCCGGATAATGCGTTGATCTAATTGTGTGGAATCGGGGCGTTCAAACTGAATGATGCCATCGTGCATTATTGGACGCCAGAACTGGGCGATAAAGTCATGTTCCGGGTTTTCATCTGGATAAATAAAACTATGAAACTCAAAGCCGAACTGCCAATCACCATAACCGTCGTAGAATCCTTCGCCAGAACCGAACTCGCATGGTTCCACATATCCTTGGCACTCTCTGGTGCCGAGGAAAATGTCTCTTCGTCCTCCAAGATTGACTGATCTCTTGGCGATATTGTGGTGTTTGTTCTCGTTGCGGTCTACACGCAAGTCTTCGCGTTGCTCATTCCACTCAAAATGAGCAAGTACTTGATACTTGACTTTCTTCAAATAGGTGTAATACGACAGATCATTCCCGCCACTCATCTTGATTGGCCGGATACCTTTGCCTTCGGTCTGAATCTTGTTCATCACGCGTACTGCGTCAATGACCCACACGATTGTTGGTTTCCAATAGATGCTCTCAGTAATACCCTTCAGGGCTTGATACGTTGGAATCTGATATGAGTTTTTTTCTCCGCCCGTGCGGGTGGCAACTTCTGAGAACAAGGCGTAGTCGCCATATATCACATATTCAATCGAGTTGCGATGCTTTTCCATAATCACCTACTTCATCAAAAGCGGCATTTCCGCTTTCAAGAGGAATCCGAAGTCTTGACTGTAGTTTTCTTCGTTGAGCACTAATATGCCGAAATCTCCATTCGCTTCGCCAATCGATTTCGACTTGTCAAGTGCCTTGAATTCGTAATCGAAGAGAGAAACCGTATACTCCTGCAATGAGCGCAGTATCTTAATCTTGGATGCAAAATCCCCCTCACCACTAAGTTGGTCAATCAGCTCCATCGCCTGTCCATAATGTACCACAACATCCGTGGTACCTCCGGGAATGACATGGAAGCTATCTCCCACAGTCTGGAAAGCCTGGGCAAATGCGTATGGGTATTGCTCTCCGACGCGGTTACAGTACAACCCGCGACGGCGACGGTTGAACGACAATAGGTCGTATACGGTTTCTTCGCCTCCGAGAATTGAGTAATCCATGGTTCCAATGTTCCGTGATTTGGAGTCCACTAATTTTGGATACCGGATAAGGTAAGCGCGGTAATATTCTTCGATCATAAATGCAGAGAGCAAGTCTTGTTCCGGATAATCATGGATGAGTTGGTCCGTGATCTCTTTCCCTAATTGGATTTCAGGAAGATATCTCAGTCCTGACTCATCCTTAATGGGATATACATAAACGTTTCTCGGCATCTGCGATTCGCCATTGCGATTGCAGCGACCCGCTGCTTGCAAGATACTGTCGAGTCCCGCCATTGCACGAATAACACAAGAGAACGAAATGTCCACACCGGCTTCAATGAGCTGAGTACTGATACAAATCACTGGTTGGCCCGAATCTCCAGTTTTTTTCGGCAGGCATTTCTTCAGCACGGCAAGTTGGTTTTTGCGATGTGCACCGCACATCGCAGTACTCAGATGCACCAATGTAAACCGGTGGTCAACGTCTAGTTCCTTGACGAGTTGATATAGCTGTTTGGCTTCGCCTTTTAGATTAACCACAGCCAAACAGTTACCGTTATCCAACGCTTTGCTATAAATTTCTGCTGCAAAATCATCGAGGGTCAGACCCTGCGATGAAGCGACAATATTGGTCCGACGAAGTTGCTCGGCATAATCATTGTCGGGATCAATTAGATCAGGCTTATCTGAAAGCAACAGATTTCTGCGGTCGGTTTGTTCCAAAAGTGGCTGAGTGGCCGAACAGAGCAAAATCGTGGAACCCAGAATCTTGGAGAGGAAACTCACGACTTCGTTGAACACGTTAATGGTATTGGTGGGCAGTGCCTGTACTTCATCAAAGACGATAACGCTATCAGCCAAGTTGTGGAACTTGCGTAGTTTTGTTGCTTTCGCAGACATCACAGTTTCCAGGAACTGCACCATCGTAGTCACGATGATAGGCTTATCCCATCGCTCTGCAGCGAGACGTCGTTGCTGCTCCTTTTCGTCATCTTTATCCGGAACCACGCTCGAATAATGCTCGAGAAGAATCTCGTCGTCTTTGTCGAGATCGAGGACATTGCGGAATACCTGCACGGTTTGCTCTGTAATTGACAAATAAGGGGTGATGTAAATGATATGGTGTTTTCCTGTTTCCTGGGCATGATGGAGCGCAAAACGTAGAGAGGCCAAAGTTTTTCCACCGCCCGTGGGCACACCTAAACGGTATATTCCTGTATCGCGAGTGCTGGCTGCAAGACAATCTTCAGAGATACGCATCCTGATTTTGCTGATCTTCGACGATGTATCAAAACCACTGATCGCATTTTCTAGTCGACGAGTCAGTTCTTCCCAATTGGGAGTCTGCGAAGTATATGGTTGATGAGCCGTGAAGTTTGCCGCATCGACTCGATCCGCATCTACGAGCCGCGAATAGATGTATTTTGCATACAGGCCCAAGAAGAAGCTGCGAGAATTCCTCGTGTTGCGCGGTGAAATACCACAGGAATCGACTGTTTCTAGCAGTCTATTGGTCTCAGCGACACTGTTGGCGAAATTGGTGTTTATATCTAGGTTTAAGGAAGAAACATGGCTCAGTACTTCTTGATAGTGGTACTGCTCGGCTTTTTTGTTCTCGCCTGTCAACTTCCTAAAGTAAGCAGTTCCTCCACAAGCGTCTAGGCAATCCGGCAGATGACCATGATGATTAGCGATTGCCAGCTCAAGTACTTCTGCGGTTATCATGCTGGCTGCTGATGATGGAAAATCGGCAGCACAATCATCAACAATGAACGCACCTTGCTTGGCATGAACGACTTCCCCTCGCTTGCGGTTGCCGGTCAGCAGATATCGTTTGAAGTCATCCGTAGCTTTGCCGGAATCGTGCAGCAATCCTGCGGCAAACGCCGTAACAGAACTTCTTTTTTCAAAGCCCGCTGCCAGTTTCGCTGTGTTGTGCAAATGGTCATACAGCGTCTGCGTATTGCCGTCATCATCTTTACGCGCTAATAATAAATCCTTAGGCATCAATGCATGTCCCATTGCGCACCCTTTCTGAATAATTGAAACATCTGCGTACCCCCCATTATCGCCGGATCTTTTATGTGCGGTAAATTTTTACCGAACGCGACGTAATTATGCGGAAAATTAGAGGTCCAGTGCTGAAAAAGCCATGGAATATGGATTGCGTCGTCTGTGCCTCCGCTTTGAATCGGAGGCACAGACGACGCATTTTTGAGATACCTATACTATCTGCATCATTTTTTCAATCCACGCCTTGCTGAGACGACACGGGCAGCTGATGGTGCGCCCTGCAGGATATCAGGTGAATGGTGTCGCAACTGGCATAACATCATTCATCTGCTTCGCTCTAATAGCGAAGAAAGACTCATACTCCTGGATCGGGAGGATGAGAATGACAATAATGGCGATTAGTTTCATCTTCATCACCTGCACCTTTCCCGTGAAACAAAGGCCAGTATTTCTGGTCTCTAGGTGAGTACGACTTGTCCGGCCTGCTCACCTAGAAAGAATCATATCTTCAATGAAGTAGATAGTAAAAACCATATTCGATCGGCGTGTCGATGTGCATTGTTCGACAAAGTCAAGATTGGCGTCTTTCCGGGCATCCTAAATAGCACAGCTGGCATCACGGAGTGCATACGAAAAACAGCTCTTCGGGTGTTTGTGTGGGTGTGGGTCACTGGTCTGGCTTACGGGTTATTGGCGTCCGGGGAGTTGGAGGTTGAGGCCGCCGCATTTGAGCATGACCAGGGCGATGAGGTTGCCGAGGTTCCTGTAACCGTAGCCGATCTTGATGGTGGTCTTGATCTTGTTGTTGACGGCCTCCAGGCGAGCGTTGGATAGTCCGGACCGGATGGTGCGCAGGATGTCGAAGCGGCGGCGGTCGATCTTCTCGCCGAGCCTCGAGAACTCCTCGATGCCCGAGAGGGACGCGTCTGCAGATCGGGCCCACGCTCTTCCAGTCGACGCGCATCAGCGCCGATACGGCGCTCCTGGGCGCGTGCACGCTCAGCCATGCGACTTGCCGCTCGAAGTCACGCGTGTACGCGCTCTTGCGTCTCGCCACGGCACCATCGCGACGGTCACCCCGTGCTCCGCGCAATCGACCTTCCGGGGCGCGTGCTCCAGCAGGAGCCTGGCGCAGCCGATGTCGAGATGCCGCCAGCGGCGCACGCCCAGCCGGTCGTACGGCCGGCCACGCTCCCCACATCTGGCGCACCGGTCCATGTCCCTCGCGTACGGGCGCACCGGGACGATGACGACGTCCCCTCCGCGCGGGTCCTTCTCGACGCGCGGCACGCCGGCCACGACGTTCGCGGGCAGGCCCAGCATGCGCTTGAGCGCGCCGGCTGATATGGTGGGCACAGGCGTTCCTCTGTTCCTCGGTTCTATTTCTTGGCGGAAACAAACCTAACAGGAGAACGCCCCTTCCATACCCGCACACGAAAAAGCCCCGGCAACGGATGCCGGGGCTTTCCCACCACACAAACTGGCGAAGACACAAAAAACTTGTCGTTGTGGCTGGAATCCACACAATCCCAACCACAACGACAAGCTCATATCAATTGGCGTATCGAGTTTACTGGGCTGTCCCAACGTTCAATATTGACAACTCAGCAAACTCAATTCAGCGATCTCATGCCTTGGCGACCTCAACGGCCAGCTCGGCGCCTTCCTTCACTTCGAAGGAGGTAGCCAGCGTCTCGTGGGCGATCAGATCCTTGAACTGCTCGACCTTGGCCACATCGGCGGCCGGAACGGTCAGCACCAGGGAGATGCGATCGGCGATGTCCAGATCGGCGGCCTTGCGGGCGTCCTGCACGGCGCGGATGGCGTCGCGTGCGTAGCCCTCGGCCAGCAGGTCGTCATCCAGAGCGGTGTCGAGAATCACGAAGCCACCGGTCGGCAGAGCGGCGGACACCGAAGCGGCGGCCTCGGCGGCGTTCTCCTCCTCCACACGGTTGATGAGCTCGTACTCGCCTTCGACCAGTTCCAAATCGCCGGACGGCGTGGAAACCACCGGAGCGCCGGAAGCGTTGACGCTCCAGTCGCCAGACTTGGATGCCTTGATGGCGAACTGCACCTGCTTGCCCAGACGCGGGCCGGCAGCGCGAGCGTTCACGCGCAGCTCGTGCACGATCTTCAGACCCTGGGAACCAGCGTCCTCCATCGTGCAGAATTCGATATCCTTGACGTTGAGCTCGGACTTCAGCAACTCGTCGTAGGCCTTGACTGCGTCCACATCCTCGGCCACCACAGTGAGCTTGGCAAGCGGCTGACGCACGCGGATCTTGGCGGACTTACGCAGGGACAGGGTGCCGGAAACGACTTCGCGCACCTTCTCCATTGCGGCGACCAGAACCGGATCGTCGACCAGAACACGACCAAGTTCGGTGTCCGCACCGGTCTTCTCGTCCACCACATACGGCCAGTCGGCCAGATGCACGGACTCGCCACCGGTCAGACCGCGCCACACGGACTCGGCCTCCATCGGAGCAAGCGGAGCAAGCACGCGCATGAACGCCTCAAGCACGGTGTACAGCGTGTTGAACGCGGTGGCATCCTCATTCCAGAAGCGGTCGCGGGTGTTGCGGATGTACCAGTTGGTGAGCACGTCGATGAAATCGCAGACCGCATCGCAGGCGTCGGAGATGGCGAACTCGTTCAGCGCCTTCTCGGCCGCCAACACCAGGCGACGGGTGCGGGCCAGCAGGTAGCGGTCCATCTCCGGCAGGCCGGCGACCTCGTCCGCACGCAGCTGGCGGGCGTCGAATCCGGCGCCGCCGTTGGCCGCATTGGCGTACAGGGTGAAGAAGTAGTAGGAGCTCCACACCGGCAGCATGACCTGGCGCACGGTGTCGC
>ENA-OWYG01000998-OWYG01000998.1-human-gut-metagenome-genome-assembly--contig:-NODE-998-length-15458-cov-7.403038_pt1 | contig 15458 bp, 10 predicted proteins | sample MGYA00249747_ERZ652080 | MGnify/ENA primary metagenome ERZ652080 (study PRJEB26925, sample SAMN05827071) | human gut metagenome | biome: ENVO:2100002; feature: ENVO:00000062; material: ENVO:00002003...
AAGAGACAGTGGACGAGGTAATACGCATTTTGAAATCGGAGTTTGAAGAAGAAGAATCGGAAGAAGAACCGGAACAAGGACAAGAGTAATAGGCAATTACGATTGAGATTTTCTTCGCTCCATTTATTCATTAAATTTAAAATATGACGATAAGGTTAAACAAAGTTACAAGAGATTTGAATGTAGGAATCGCGACGGTAGTTGAGTTCCTGCAAAAGAAAGGGTATACCGTTGAGGCTAATCCTAATACAAAAATTAGCGAGGAGCAGTACGCTATACTCGTAAAAGAGTTTAGTACGGATAAGAACCTTAGACTTGAATCGGAGCGTTTCATTCAGGAACGTCAGAATAAGGATCGTAATAAGGCATCGGTTTCGATTGAAGGCTTCGAAAAGCAACAGGAAAAACCGAAGTCGGAAGATGTGATCAAGACAGTCGTACCTGAGGATGCACGTCCGAAGTTTAAACCTGTCGGTAAAATTGATTTGGATAAATTAAACGGTCGTAAAACTGATAAAGTAGAAAAGGAACCGGAACAGAAAAAGGAAACTGTGGTAGAACGTCCTGTGGTGGAACGTCCGATAGTAGCGGAACGCCCTGTCGTTGAACCGGAAGTGAAGAAAGAACCCGAAAAGAAAGAGCCTGAAGTAAAAAAGGAAGAGGTGGTGGCACCTGCTCCAACTCCGGCCGAACCTGTGGTGGTGAAACAACCGGAACCTGTAGCAGAACCGAAACCGGCAGAAGTTGAAAAAGTGGTAGTGGAAGAAGTGATTAAGGAAGAGCCGAAGAAGGTAGAAGCACCTGTGAAGGCAGAAGAACATAAAAAAGAAGAAAAGCCTGTGGAAGCAGTAGCATCGACAGAAGTCGTTTCGGAAGAAAAAGACGCTCCTAAGGAAGACGAGGTTTTCAAGATCCGTCAGCCGGAACTGGGAGCAAAGATTAATGTAATCGGTCAGATTGACCTTGCAGCATTGAATCAGTCAACTCGCCCTAAGAAGAAATCGAAGGAAGAGAAACGTCGTGAACGTGAAGAAAAAGAGAAAATCCGCCAGGATCAGAAGAAACTGATGAAGGAAGCGATTATCAAGGAAATCCGTAAAGATGATGCCAAACAGGCTAAGAGCGGACCGAAAGATAACGCGGATGCAGCCGGTAACAAGAAAAAACGGAATCGTATCAGCAAAGAGAAGGTGGATGTGAATAACGTTGCAACTTCCAACTTTGCAGCTCCGAGACCGAATGTGCAAGGCAAAGGCGGTAATAATAGTGGTGGTAATAACCAAGGTAACAATAACAACAATAATAGAAGAAACAATAACAAGGATCGTTTCAAAAAGCCGGTTATCAAACAGGAGGTAAGTGAAGAAGATGTAGCAAAACAGGTAAAAGAAACCTTGGCTCGTCTGACCACTAAAGGTAAGAACAAGACTTCCAAATACCGTAAGGAGAAACGTGAAATGGCTTCCAACCGTATGCAGGAACTGGAAGATCAGGAAATGGCAGACAGCAAAGTATTGAAGCTGACCGAATTTGTTACAGCTAATGAATTAGCTACAATGATGGACGTTTCTGTCAACCAGGTTATTGCTACTTGTATGAGTATTGGCATCATGGTTTCTATCAACCAGCGTCTGGATGCGGAAACAATCAATCTGGTGGCCGAAGAATTTGGTTTCAAGACCGAATATGTAAGTGCGGAAGTGGCACAGGCTATCGTGGAAGAAGAAGATGCTCCGGAAGATTTGCAGCCGCGTGCTCCGATTGTTACTGTAATGGGACATGTTGACCATGGTAAGACTTCATTGCTTGACTATATCCGTAAGGCGAATGTGATTGCCGGTGAAGCCGGAGGTATCACACAACATATCGGTGCATACAATGTGAAGTTGGAAGACGGTCGCCGTATTACATTCCTTGATACTCCGGGACATGAGGCGTTTACCGCTATGCGTGCCCGTGGTGCGAAAGTAACGGATATTGCGATTATTATTGTAGCGGCGGATGATAACGTGATGCCGCAGACAAAGGAGGCCATCAACCATGCAATGGCGGCGGGTGTACCTATTGTGTTTGCTATCAATAAGGTGGATAAACCGACTGCAAATCCGGATAAGATTAAAGAAGAATTGGCTGCTATGAATTACCTTGTTGAAGAATGGGGTGGTAAGTATCAGTCACAAGATATCTCTGCCAAGAAAGGTATGGGAGTGGAAGATTTGTTGGAAAAGGTATTGCTGGAAGCCGAAATGCTCGACTTGAAGGCAAACCCGAACCGTAACGCTACGGGATCTATTATCGAGTCTTCACTTGACAAGGGACGTGGTTATGTAGCTACGGTATTGGTATCTAACGGTACTTTGAAAGTCGGAGATATCGTATTGGCCGGAACTAGCTATGGTCGTGTGAAGGCTATGTTCAATGAACGTAATCAACGTATCAAAGAAGCGGGTCCTGCTGAACCGGCATTGATTCTGGGATTGAACGGTGCTCCTGCTGCCGGTGACACTTTCCATGTGGTAGAAAGCGACCAGGAAGCTCGTGAAATCACCAACAAACGTGAACAGTTGGCTCGTGAACAAGGCTTGCGTACGCAGAAGATTCTTACTTTGGATGAATTGGGTCGTCGTATCGCTTTGGGTAACTTCCAGGAATTGAATATTATCGTTAAGGGTGACGTGGATGGTTCTGTGGAAGCATTGAGCGACTCGTTGATCAAGTTGTCTACGGAACAAATTCAGGTAAATGTCATCCATAAGGGTGTGGGAGCAATTTCCGAATCGGATGTTTCTCTGGCCGCTGCTTCGGATGCGATTATCGTGGGATTCCAGGTACGTCCTTCAGGTGCTGCCGCTAAGATGGCTGAACAGGAAGGTGTCGATATCCGTAAGTACTCTGTCATCTACGATGCAATTGAAGAGGTGAAGTCTGCTATGGAAGGTATGTTGGCGCCGGAAGTGAAGGAGCAGGTGACTGCTACTATCGAAATCCGCGAGGTGTTCAATATCACGAAAGTAGGTTTGGTAGCTGGTGCAATGGTGAAAACCGGAAAGGTGAAACGAAGCGACAAGGCTCGTCTGATTCGCGACGGTATCGTAATCTTTACCGGGAATATCAATGCGCTGAAACGCTTCAAGGACGATGTGAAGGAAGTAGGTACAAACTTTGAGTGTGGTATCAGCTTAGTGAACTGCAACGACATGAAGGTAGGCGATATGATCGAGGCATTCGAAGAAATAGAAGTGAAACAGACATTATAATTTGTACTGAATTAAGAATAAACGGAGGCACAGAGTGAATTATAACTCCGTGCCTCTTTTTTCTTTTTATAGAGAAATATGGCAACGATTGATATTATTATCCTTATTATAATAGGTGCAGGCGCAATAGTAGGCTTTATGAAAGGCTTTATTCGTCAGTTGGCTTCTATACTGGGATTAATAGTCGGTTTGCTGGCGGCGAAGGCTTTGTATACCACTTTAGCGGAAAAGCTTTGTCCAACGGTGACTGATTCGATGACTGTTGCACAGGTATTGGCTTTTATTATCATCTGGATAGCCGTTCCACTGATATTCTTATTGGTGGCTTCGTTGCTGACAAAGGCAATGAAAGCGGTTTCGCTGGATTGGTTGAACCGTTGGCTCGGTTGTGTGCTGGGAGCACTTAAATTTCTATTGTTAACAAGTCTGGTGATTTGTCTGATAGAGTTTATGGATGGCGATAATAAGTTAATTAGTGCAACAAAAAAGAGCGAATCTTTGTTATATTATCCGATAGAAACGTTTGCGGGAATCTTTTTCCCTGCTGCTAAGAGTATGACGCAACAATATATATTAGAGAATAAAGATGCAACAAGAAGAACCCAATAAATATGTAAAGGAACTAACGCAGGAGAAGTACAAATATGGCTTCACCACGGAGGTGCATACAGACATCATTGAGCGTGGACTTAATGAGGATGTGATTCGTTTGATTTCATCGAAAAAGGACGAACCGGAGTGGTTGCTGGAGTTCCGATTGAAAGCGTACCGCCACTGGCTGACGCTGGAAATGCCCACATGGGCACATCTCCGTATTCCGGAGATTGATTATCAGGCTATTTCTTACTATGCTGATCCTACTAAGAAAAAGGAAGGGCCGAAGAGCATGGATGAGGTTGATCCTGAACTAATAAAGACCTTCAATAAGTTGGGAATTCCTTTGGAAGAACAAATGGCCTTGAGTGGAATGGCGGTTGATGCCGTAATGGACTCGGTTTCAGTAAAGACTACCTTCAAGGAAACATTAATGGAAAAAGGAATTATTTTCTGTTCGTTCAGTGAAGCGGTGCGTGAACATCCGGACTTGGTGAAGAAGTACCTTGGTTCGGTAGTCGGTTACCGTGATAATTTCTTTGCCGCATTGAACTCAGCTGTATTCTCCGACGGTTCTTTTGTGTATATTCCGAAGGGGGTGCGTTGTCCTATGGAGCTTTCTACTTATTTCCGTATCAATGCCCGTAACACGGGACAATTTGAACGTACGCTGATTGTGGCGGATGATGATTCGTATGTATCTTATCTGGAAGGATGTACGGCTCCGATGCGGGATGAGAATCAACTGCACGCTGCTATTGTAGAGATTATCGTGCATGACCGTGCAGAAGTGAAATACAGTACGGTTCAGAATTGGTATCCGGGAGATGCCGAAGGTAAAGGCGGTGTATACAATTTTGTGACGAAGCGAGGTAACTGCAAAGGAGTGGATAGCAAACTTTCCTGGACACAAGTGGAAACCGGTTCGGCGATTACCTGGAAATATCCTTCCTGTATCCTGACAGGTGATAATTCGACAGCAGAATTTTATTCTGTGGCTGTGACTAATAACTATCAGCAGGCGGATACAGGTACGAAGATGATTCATCTCGGTAAGAATACACGTAGTACAATTGTCAGCAAAGGTATTTCTGCCGGTCACAGCGAGAATTCGTATCGCGGACTGGTCCGTGTAGCGGAGAAAGCGGATAACGCCCGTAATTACAGCCAGTGTGACTCTTTGTTGTTGGGAGATAAGTGTGGTGCACATACTTTCCCATATATGGATATTCATAATGAGACAGCGGTAGTGGAACATGAAGCTACGACAAGCAAGATCAGTGAAGACCAGATTTTCTATTGCAACCAGCGCGGTATTCCGACAGAGGACGCTATCGGACTGATTGTGAACGGATATGCGAAAGAAGTATTGAATAAACTTCCAATGGAATTTGCGGTAGAAGCACAGAAGTTGCTTACTATCTCCTTGGAAGGAAGTGTAGGATAAAAAATAAAAGTGATTATGTTAGAAATAAAAGACCTGCATGCCAGCATTAATGGCAAAGAGATATTGAAAGGCATTAACCTGACGGTGAAACCGGGCGAAGTACATGCAATTATGGGACCGAATGGTTCCGGTAAGAGTACTTTGTCGTCGGTACTGGTGGGGAATCCGGCTTTTGAGGTAACGAAAGGTTCAATCACTTTTTATGGAAAGAATCTGTTGGAGTTGAGTCCGGAAGATCGTAGCCATGAAGGTATTTTCCTTAGTTTCCAGTATCCGGTGGAGATTCCGGGAGTGAGTATGGTAAACTTTATGCGTGCTGCCGTAAACGAACAACGCAAATACAAAGGTCTGCCTGCACTGACTGCCAGCGAGTTCCTGAAACTGATGCGTGAGAAACGTGCGGTGGTTGAATTGGATAACAAATTGGCTAACCGTTCGGTAAACGAAGGTTTCTCCGGTGGTGAAAAGAAACGGAACGAGATTTTCCAAATGGCGATGTTGGAACCACGTTTAAGCATTCTTGACGAGACGGACTCCGGTCTGGATATAGATGCTCTTCGTATCGTTGCGGAAGGAGTGAACAAATTGAAAACTCCCGAAACAAGCACAATTGTTATCACTCACTATCAACGTCTGCTTGATTATATCAAACCGGATATCGTGCATGTTCTTTATAAAGGTCGTATCGTGAAAACTGCCGGACCGGAACTTGCTCTTGAACTGGAAGAAAAAGGATATGATTGGATAAAGAAAGAAGTAGGAGAATGACGATGAATGCGGAACAACAATATATAGAACTCTTCTCGCAGACGGAAGCTATGATCTGCAAACATAGCGCTGAAGTGCTGAATGCGCCTCGTGCTGCTGCCTTTGCCGATTTTGAGCGAATCGGATTCCCGACCCGCAAAATGGAGAAGTACAAATATACGGATGTAAGCAAGTATTTTGAACCGGACTTTGGTTTGAACCTGAATCGCCTGGCTATTCCGGTCAATCCGTATGAAGTGTTCAAGTGCGATGTGCCGAATATGAGCACTGCCCTGTATTTTGTGGTGAATGACGCTTTCTATGACAAGGCCCTTCCCAAAAGTCATTTGCCGGAAGGCGTGATATTTGGCAGCTTGAAAGAGGTGGCCAGGCAACATCCCGAATTGGTGAAGAAGTATTACGGCAAACTGGCGGATACTTCAAAAGATGGTGTGACCGCCTTTAATACGACTTTTGCGCAAGATGGCGTAATTTTCTATGTGCCGAAGAATGTAGTAGTGGAAAAACCTATCCAGTTGGTGAATATTCTTCGTGCAGATGTCAATTTCATGGTGAACCGCCGTGTGTTGATTATTCTGGAAGATGGTGCACAAGCCCGTCTGCTGATTTGTGATCATGCTATGGATAATGTGAACTTCCTTGCAACACAGGTAATAGAAGTCTTTGCAGGAGAGAATACGGTGTTTGATTTGTATGAGTTGGAAGAAACACATACAAGTACTGTCCGTATTAGTAATTTATATGTAAAGCAGGAAGCAAACAGTAACGTTTTGCTGAATGGTATGACTTTGCATAATGGCACTACCCGTAATACTACGGAGGTATTGCTGGCAGGAGAAGGTGCTGAAATTAATCTTTGCGGAATGGCGATTGCTGATAAGAACCAGCATATAGATAATAATACAAGTATTGATCACGCGGTTCCGAATTGTACAAGTAATGAATTATTCAAATATGTACTCGATGATCAGTCGATAGGTGCATTTGCCGGATTAGTGCTGGTACGTCCTGACGCCCAACATACAAATTCTCAACAGACAAACCGTAATCTTTGCGCTACACGTGATGCTAGAATGTACACGCAGCCGCAGTTGGAGATTTATGCGGACGATGTGAAATGTTCGCATGGAGCAACGGTGGGACAGCTTGATGAGAATGCATTGTTTTATATGCGTTCCCGTGGAATCAACGAGAAAGAAGCTCGTCTGCTTCTGATGTTTGCGTTTGTCAACGAAGTGATTGATACCATTCGTCTGGATGCGCTGAAAGATCGCTTGCATCTGTTGGTTGAGAAACGTTTCCGTGGTGAGTTGAACAGATGTCAGGGTTGTGCGATTTGTAAATGAGTAATAGCGAATAAACATGGATATTCAAAAGATACGTGAGGATTTCCCGATATTGAGCCGTACGGTTTACGGTAAGCCATTGGTTTATTTCGATAATGGTGCGACGACTCAGAAACCCCGTCTGGTGGTTGATGCATTGGTAGATGAGTATTATTCCGTCAATGCAAATGTGCATCGCGGAGTGCATTATCTTTCACAGCAGGCTACGGAACTGCACGAAGCCTCTCGTGAAACGGTACGTCAGTTTATCAATGCCCGCAGCACGAGTGAAGTGGTGTTCACACGGGGAACAACGGAAAGCATAAACTTGCTTGTTTCCAGTTTTGGTGACGAGTTTATGCAAGAAGGGGATGAGGTGATCCTTTCTGTAATGGAACATCATAGTAATATTGTCCCCTGGCAACTTCTGGCTGCTCGTAAAGGTATTGCAATCAAAGTGATTCCGATGAACGACAAAGGCGAACTGTTGTTGGACGAATACGAAAAATTATTCTCCGAACGCACGAAGATTGTCAGTGTGGTGCATGTGTCGAACGTATTGGGTACGGTGAATCCGGTGAAGGAAATGATTGCAACAGCACATGCTCACGGTGTACCCTGTCTGATTGATGCAGCTCAGTCTATCCCTCACATGAAAGTGGACGTACAGGATTTGGATGCCGATTTTCTCGTGTTCTCCGCTCATAAAATATATGGTCCGACAGGTGTCGGCGTACTTTATGGAAAGGAAGAATGGCTGGACCGCCTTCCGCCTTACCAGGGAGGAGGAGAGATGATTCAGCATGTCTCTTTTGAAAAAACGACTTTCAATGAACTTCCTTTCAAGTTTGAAGCCGGTACACCTGACTATATCGGAACTACCGGACTGGCGAAAGCACTCGATTATGTGAATGGTATCGGTCTGGAGCAAATAGCCGCCCATGAGCATGAACTGACAACTTATGCTCTGCAACGTCTGAAAGAAATTCCTACTATGCGTATATTCGGTGAAGCTGCTGACCGTGGAGCGGTGATATCCTTCCTTGTCGGCGACATTCATCATTTCGATCTCGGAACTTTACTCGACCGCTTAGGTATTGCCGTCCGTACAGGACATCATTGTGCCCAACCTTTGATGCAACGCCTTGGCATAGAGGGGACAGTGCGGGCTTCGTTTGCCATGTACAATACGAAATCGGAAATTGATATATTGGTGGCCGGGATTGAACGTGTCAGCAAGATGTTTTAAAGATATGAATCGCTATTTCTGTGGAATAGCGATTTTTTTTATTCTTTAACTAAAAAAAGAATACCCAAAGTGCAGTGATTTGAGTTTTCTTGCGTCTAATGAGTAAAGAAACAAATATTCATGGAATATCTGGAGGGTCGTGAGACCATGCTTATATTATAAATTCTCTCTCTTTAACATTAATGGCAGCTATATCGTAAATAAATTACGGTATAGCTGCAACTTTTTTAGGACGGTTTACGTCTAATATATAGAATTGCAAATAACTTAAAGAGAAAAAGACAATGTTAATAACAACAACTCCCATTATTGAGGGAAAACGAATAGTGAAATATTATGGAATCGTTTCCGGAGAAACAATCATAGGTGCCAATGTGTTTCGTGACTTGTTTGCAAGTATCCGCGATATTGTAGGAGGGCGTTCCGGAGCGTACGAAGAAGTATTGCGCAAAGCTAAAGATACCGCTTTGCAGGAAATGCAGGCACAAGCTGCTCAGTTAGGAGCAAATGCCGTGATAGGTGTTGATTTGGATTACGAGACAGTAGGAGGTAGTGGCAGTATGCTAATGGTGACTGCTAACGGTACAGCCGTAAAGATTGAGGATGACTGAGATAGGTGGCATTGAAATTATAAATCATTATTCATTCCGAATAAGCAGAATGAATAATGATTTATTTAAGGTTCTAATGAGGCATTTTGAATGAAGCTAGTTCCGGTTCGATATGTTCCTGCTTCATAATATCCTCCATTCTTTTCACGATTTCCGGGTGGTATCTGGCAACATCTGTCTGTTCTCTGGGATCAGAATCCAGATCATATAATTGAATTTTCCTGTTTCCTTTAAAAATATTCAATACAATACCCTTCCATTTGCCCATTCGGATAGCTTTTTGGCCTCCGCTATCGGGAAATTCCCAATATAAGAAATCATGTTTATTCTGTTTTTTGCCTAGTAATTCCGGCAAAAAGCTGATTCCGTCCGTAGTCGGGCATTCTACTTTTGCAATCTCACAGAAAGTAGGCATAATGTCCCAAAAGGCACAGATGAGATCACTTTTACTACCGGCTTTTATCTTTTTAGGCCAACTGGCAATCATCGGAACACGAATGCCTCCTTCGCGGAGCGATGCTTTGCCCCAGCCCCATTCACTTTTGAATGGTTTAGCACTATCGAAAAAGAAAGAATCGCTTCCGCCATTGAAAGTCGGCCCGTTGTCACTGGTAAAAATGATGATGGTATTGTCATAGATTCCCAGTTCTTTAAGTTTATTAATAAGTCCCCCGATCTGTTCATCCCAGTAGCTGATCATGGCGGCATAGGTTGCGCGAGGATAACGGCAGGGAAAATAATCTTTATTGCCTGTGTATGGTTTTTCATCTCCAAACTTGTTCACATAATGCTTTACCCATTTTTCCGGTGCTTGTAAGGGAACATGGGGAAGGGGCGTCGTCCAGAATAAGACGAAAGGGTTATCTTTAGTAAGGTCGATAAAGTTGAGTATTTCTTTGTACATCAGGTCCGGTGCATACTCATTGAGAGTATATTTCGTATAGCTTTTTTCTTCGTATGGGTCTGCACCTTTATCCAGTTTGGTGTGGGGGACTACCAATGGATTATTCAGATATTCCCGATGTTCGTTTCTATATAAAAATGGAGGGTAGTAGGTATGAGCTTCTCTTTGGCAATTATATCCGTAGAAAAAGTCAAATCCCATTTTGTTTGGGGTACTGGCAGAACCGGGATACCCCAATCCCCATTTTCCGATACAGGCCGTTGTGTAGCCGGCTTGCTTCATGACTGCCGGAATCATTACCGTTTCTGCCGGAACGGGGCGTTGGCCTTCCAGGGTCGAATCAGCTAATACAGCTTTATGATTCCAAACATTTCCACGTGAAGCCATTTCGTCATTCCCCCGTATATAGGCGTGCCCGGTATGTAATCCGGTAAAGAGGACACAGCGCGATGGAGCTGACACTGCTGTCCCGGAGTAATGGTTGCTGAATGTCATTCCTTCTTGTGATAACCGGTCGATATTAGGAGTTTCAATTAACTGCTGGCCATAACAACCTAATTCCGATATACCCAGATCATCTGCAAGAATATAGATAATATTGGGCTTTTTCTTATTAGCTCCATTCTCTTCCGCAAAGGAAGAGAGTGGAGCTAATAGAGCAAGTCCAATCATAAGTTGATTGTTCTTCATGGTGAATATTAATAGAATGGATTTTGAATGATTTGCGGAGTCTTTTCCAGTTCACTGGCACTGATTGGCAACAGATATTGTGATTTATAGAAATGATTCGTTAATGTCATGTTGGGTTGTGGAGCTTTAAAGAATTCCTCTACACTGGCTCCTTCAATATTCCAGCACAAGAAAGGTTCATCCAGTTTTTCCGCTATTTTCCAACGTCTCAAATCCCAAAAACGTTGTCCTTCCAGATAGAATTCTATTTGTCGTTCCTGGCGGACAAATTGGCGTAAAGTTTCCTGTTCATTTTCTTTTCCTTTCCATTCATCATTTGCATATTTCTGAATAGACTCATCTACTCCTGGGATGCCTGCGCGTTTCCTTACTTTATCCATATATTTTTTAGCGATCTTGAGATTATTGCTTCCCCCAATCTCGATCAAGGCTTCGGCATAATTCAAGTACAGTTCCGCCAGCCGGAATGTGGGGAATGGATATTTGATAATGGTATTAGTGAATCCGGGATGTGTGAACTTCTTGTTAAGATATCCTGTTACCGAATAATGCACCGTCATATCTTTTTTGAAACCATGTGCTCCGTTGAACAACATTCTTAATCCGCCGGGTACATAAGATTTGTTTAAAGGAAGTGCTGCTGCATTATATCGTGCTATTTCGTAGTTGCCGTTATGGAATCCTATCCATGAATAAAAGCGTGGTTCACGATTAAAATGTAGTTTGATAGAGCGATCATTCGGCCTGTCTTCATAATTATTCCCGTCAAAGTTTGCAGGCAGATAAGCTATTTGATAACGGTTAGCATAATCATAGGTCTTGTCTTTATCGATAGGTAATCCATGCTCTGTATAAAAGAGTTCAACCATTTGCAGGGTCGGTGCAGTGGAGTTGGTTTGCGTGTACGGGATCTGTTTCGTCTGTCTCACCGACGAACGAATTTGTACACCGTATGTTGATTCGCCTCGATTATCTCCCCAGATGATTTCACATAGGTTCTGGTTGTCAATCGTACAATATCTGACTCTGCGCTGAGCTTTTCCGCTTTCGGTCTGGTCTGTGAATCCCGGTTTCTCTTGGGTTGGAGCTCCGGCTTCAACATCTCCGTATAGTTTGTAGCCTGCTTTTTCCGCGTTCTGAATAGCATCCAATGTCACTTCCGCACACTTCTCCCATTTCTTGACGTCGTATGTCTGTGAAATTAGATGTTTCCCATTTTCGTCAACGAAATTACTGTAAAACTCACTGTTTCCGTTGAATAAAGGTGAGGCAGCGTATAAGTGTACACGGGAGCGGAGAGCGCGTGCAACATGTTTGGTAGCTCGTCCGAAATACATAGGATTGTGTGCCTCGACCAGTCCGGGCATTGCTTCGTCCAGCATTTCATCAATAAAAGCTACTACTTCATCGTAAGAACTTCGTGCCGGTAATTCGGATAATTTGGCGTCCAAATCATATTTTTTCCTGATGATGAGAGTGGGACCGAATGCCTGTAAAGAACAGAAGTGATAATAAGCAATTAGAAACTTAGCTTCTGCTCTATATATTTCCCTATCGGCTTCAGTATAAACTTGGGCTTTATCCAGAATATCCAGAAATTCATAGCATTGGCGGACCCCTTTCCATGTCGGCCACCAACGGTGGGAAACGATTGAATTGTTAGTCGGGTTATAAAGCCCCATTGTGAACAACTGTTCCGGTTCGTTGGCTTTATAATAAGTAGTTACTTCTCCTCCGGTCAGTAATGCTGTCGGATACCAGCTTTGGTACGGCTGTGAATCTTGAGAAGTACGGTTCATCGGCATATAAGTATAACACGAATAGAGAAATCCTTCGGTTTTGGACGGAGTGTTGTAAGAGTCTTCCAGTTTGGCACGTTCATCCGGCATTATATCCAGATAATTGCATCCGCTTGTTAAGATGCATAATACAATGATGTAAATATATCTCAGTTTCATATTTTATTATATATTTATCAGTTAATAGTCATCTGAAAACCAACATTAAATGTTCTTTGAGTAGGATAGGACATACCGGAGCCACCTCCCATTTCTGGATCCCATAATTTGAATTTAGAGAATGTTAGCAGGTTGTTGCCGCTGACATAAATTCTCATATTCTTGAAACTATATCCTATTTCCGCATTCTTGAGCTTTAAAAAAGCGGCGTTTCTCAGCCAGAATGTTGAATTCTGGTTATTATTTGTGTTATATGCCGTCGTGAGTCTGGGGTATGATGCATTGGGATTAGGATTATCTGTTGTCCAGCATCCATCTGCTACGTAATCTAATATACCTCTTTTGGCGGTATTGTTATCGTTGGTGAAAGGATGGAATCCGCTCATCATTAATGATACGCGTCCGGTTCCCTGAAAGAATAAAGAGAAGTCCAGATTTTTGTATTTAATGGAAGGGCCGAAACCATATACAATTTCCGGTACACTGGGATAACCTAAGGCAACTTTGTCATATTCATTGATTGCATTGTCCGTACCTCCTAATGCATTCGGAATATCTTTGTACTTAATATCACCGGGCATTAACGGCAGATTGGCAAATTGTTGCGGCAAACTATTGTTAATCATATTTTCGTCGGTAAATAATCCGTCCGCTACATATCCGAAGATTGTATTGAGTGAATGGCCGACTTTCAGACGGTTAGGATATAAACTGAATTCCGGCTCATCCATTTCAAGTATTTTATTATGAGCAAAGGTGAACGTTCCCTTGAAAGAGACAAACAAGTCTTTGTTAATCTGGTTGTTGTAGTCTACACTGGTATCTATTCCCCAGTTACGCATCTTTCCGAGATTTCCTTGAACTGTAACATTACCAAGTCCCATGAGTGTCGGAATTGTTCCACGATCCATAAAGATTTCCTTTCTCACTTCTTTGAAAATGTCGGCAGAGAAACTGAATCCTTTCAATATTCTCACATCAATACCGGCATTCCATTTCTCACCAACCTCCCATGTCAGGTTCGGATTGGCATATCTTTTCCATACAGGACCGGAGTTGGTGTGTGTCTGGTTACCGGTCCCGGTTGTGAATCCGGCTCCGGAGTTAGTAAGGTTCTCAAGGAACGTAAAACGTCCGGCTCCTGTCTGGTCATTACCGACAAGCCCCCACGATGCTCTTATTTTAAATTGCGGGATGATGTTTCTGAGCGGTTCCCAGAATTTCTCTTCAGACAGATTGTATCCGATTGCTACTGAAGGGAAGAAACCGAACTTCTTATTCTTCGGGAAGTTTTCAGAACCATTGTAGCCAAAGTTGAGTTCGGCTAAGTACCTGCCGGCAAATCCGTAAGATAAACGTCCTGCTATACCTTGTTTCCTTCTAGGTAAGGATGTCAGCAAGTCCGAAGGGTTGTTAACGTCATTCTGTTCTTGATTATATAGGAACATGACATTGACTTTGTGCACGTCATTGAATGTTCTGTTATAATCCAGGCTGGCTTGTAGATATAATCTACGGTTACCGCTATTGGAACCTCCGGTTTTAAGCTCGGTACTTTGTTCGTTGCCGATGATGTTTAAGTCGTATGTATCTTCTTGTGGATTATACATGGAAGTCTCATATTGGTTGACGTTGCAATAACGATACACTTTAGAATATGAATAGTTGTAATATGAAACAATAGCATTCAGTTTCAGTCCTTTCATAATCATCTTCAAGTCCTGATTAAAACGCAGGTTGGCTGTTACACTTGTAGAGTACGTGGAACTGTAACCGGATACAAAATCGGCGACAGGATTGACATAACTTCCGTTCGGAGCACCAGATCTTCCTCCCCAACGGATGTGAGTGTCATCTTCCTGGCCGGGGAAACGGATCGGAAAGTCTACCGGATTTGCATTGAGTGCACTTGAGAATACGCTTCCGGCGCTACTATAAGGCCCGCTCCAGTCTCGTACCGACACATTTAGTCCTAGCGATATTTTAGTTGTATTGGTTGCCTTGATATTCAGATTATTGACAAAATCATAGTTGTAGACATTGATATTGTTGTTGAAGGAGTAGAAGTCTTTACTGAGTGATTTAAGATTACCGTCGCTGTGCTTGACACTTGCACTCATAAAATAATCTACCCGGCTACTTCCGCCACGGATATTAAAGTTGAACCGTTCGGCAAAAGTGTTTTTCTTGAACATCTCGTTGTACCAATCGATGTTGGGATACATATAAGGATTGACACCGTCTATTGTAGCATTAATCTTTTCGTCCGAATAGATATCGGTAGTCTCGGGAGTACGTGTCTGTGCCTCATTGTATAATCTCATATAAGTGATACCGTCTACCATTTTAGGAACATTTGTCAACTGTGATATAGCCCCTTCCACTCTAAAGTTAATGATCGGCTTTTTCAGATTTTCCCCATTCTTTGTCGTGACTACCATCACTCCGTTAGCTCCTCTTGTTCCATAGAGTGCTGTTGCCGTTGCATCTTTTAGTATTGAGAAGCTTTCAATTACTTCAGGATCGAGATTGTTCAGTTGGGTTGCGTCAATTTCCACACCGTCCAGGATGATGAGAGGATCAGTTGCGCCACTGAATGTAGAAGCACCTGTCTCTTATACACATCTCCGAGCCCACGAGACTAGCGCTCATCTC
>ENA-OWYG01001024-OWYG01001024.1-human-gut-metagenome-genome-assembly--contig:-NODE-1024-length-15143-cov-7.635008_pt1 | contig 15143 bp, 5 predicted proteins | sample MGYA00249747_ERZ652080 | MGnify/ENA primary metagenome ERZ652080 (study PRJEB26925, sample SAMN05827071) | human gut metagenome | biome: ENVO:2100002; feature: ENVO:00000062; material: ENVO:00002003...
AGGTTGAAACGCATTATTCAGGCAGAAGCAGAGAGAGAATCTGCGTAAGTAATATAAAAAATATCCACGCACCCCCTTGACAAAAGCTTTCAGAAGATACGCTTCTTGCAGCAATGGAAACAGCAGGTAATAAAGAATTTGATGAAAAGACAGAGAAAAAAGGGCTTGGAACACCTGCAACGAGAGCCAGTACCATTGAAAAACTGGTGGCATCCGGATATGCACAGCGAAAGGGGAAACAGATCATTCCAACAGCAGAGGGCAGGGAACTCATTCGTGTAATGCCGGAGAATTTAAAATCTGCAGGACTGACAGCCGAATGGGAGAACAGGCTTTTGCTGATGGAACGAGGGGAGCTTAATGGAGAACAGTTCATGGATGATATTGTAACCATGCTGGAAGAAATCCTGAATGGCTGCAGAAAAATCCCAGAGGAAGAAAGAAATCGCTTTCAGACAGCAAAAGAATTAATTGGGAAATGCCCGGTCTGCGGTTCTGATATTTTTGAGGGGAAAAGGAATTTTTACTGCTCGAACCGTCAGTGTGATTTTGCTCTTTGGAAGGATAACCGATTTTTAGAAGGTATGGAGAAGAAACTGGACAAGAAAATGGCAAAAGAACTTCTGGATAAGGCTTGTACCCATGTAAAAGGGTTATATTCCAAAAAGAAAGATGCTAGGTTTGATGCAGATCTTCTGATGACATTGGAAAATGGAAAGCCGAAATTTCATTTGGAATTTCCGAAAAGAAAGCATAAAGGATAAAGCAAAAATTAAAGATTGGAGGAAGAGACATGGCAAGAGTACAGGAGATTCGTGGTATGGCAGAATGGTATGCCACTGACATAGCCAGTTCCCCGGCAGACTGGATGAAATATCTGGATACTGCCGCCAGATTATACCGTTATTCCTTTACTGACCAGCTTCTCATTTATGCACAGCGTCCACAGGCAACTGCATGTGCATCCCTGGAATTGTGGAATGAGAAGATGATGAGATGGGTAAACCGAGGGGCAAAAGGAATTGCTTTGCTGGATGAAACAGGGACAAAAGCAAAAATCCGGTATGTGTTCGATATAAAAGATACCCATATGGTACAGGGCGGCAGATCACCATACCTGTGGCAGCTTCAGGAACATCAGAGGGGAGAAGTGCTTGCACATATTTCTGATGTTTATAATCTGGAAGAGAAAGATACGGCAGATCTGGCAGATGCGTTGATGTCTGTGGCAAAAGAGATGGTCAATGAAAATCTGGAGGATTATCTGGATGGCTTATCGTATGCAACAGAAGGAACCTATCTGGAAGACCTGGATGAAGGGACGATTCGGAACGATTTCCGGCAGCTTGCAACGGACAGTGTATATTATATGCTTGCAAGAAGATGCGGACTTGATCCTATGTTGATTCTTGAAGAAGAGGATTTCATGCACATCACCGATTATAACAGGCTTTCCGTATTGACTTTTCTTGGAAATGCTGCAAGCCAGCTCGCTGAGAGTGTACTGATTGATATTGGAAAAACGGTACATAAAATTTCTCTGGAAGAAATCAGGAAAGGTCTTGAAAATTCTGAAGAGAGGAATTATAATAACTTTAACACGTTAATGCGTGAAAATAAAATACAGGGCACAGAAGAGAGAATAAATGATATTGAGGATAATGAAGGAGGAACTGACTATGGAACTGACCTATCATCGCAAGGGGGATTACCTGTTTCCGAACCTGACCGTAGAGGAGGAAGAAGTGACGATCGGGAAATACGGGATGCTGAGGAGAACATTTCTGAAGGAACACAAGAACAGCCTTTATCAGAGCCTTTTCCTGACAGGGAAGCTGAACCAGCATCTTCTGGAGATCGAGAAAGCGGCTCAGGAGAGAATGGAGAGCCAGATGGAGAAATTGCTGAAGAACAAACCGGCACCGGACAAGGAAGCCGATCCGATGGCATGGACAGCACATATGAACGCACTGACAGCAATAGCAGAAGAGAGCATCTTGACGGAATTGGTATACAGTTAGTTACAGATATAGGAGAAGATGGATTGAGTGAAGCAGAGGAAGAAATCGCCTCTGCTTTATCTTTGCCCGAATTACCAACTGTAAATCAACAGATCCGGAAGATTGAGGAGCATATGTCTGCCCTGTATGCCGGGGAAATCCCAATTCCGGAAGAAGTTGTGGATGAAATCCTCCGTACCGGAAGTAATAAGAGTAAAAGCCAGTTACGGCTTATCTACAATTTTATGAGTGAACAGTCAGCAGAAGATTATACAGAATTTGTGAAGCGTGAATATGGCATCGGTGGCAAAGGTCTTAAAATTAATGGAAACGAGTATTCTGTGTGGTTTGATGAAACAGGGATGCAGATTGCCGTAGGACATACGGTGAACGATCGACTTTTAGATAAGGCTTTTTTATCATGGGAGGATGTCAGTGGACGTATCCATCAGTTATTAAAACAGGGAGAATACGCACCACAGTCTGTCCTTGATGCAGCAAGGGGAAATGCCTTGCAGGAACACGCACAAGTGCTTGCTTATATGGAAACTGATATTGTGGATGATTTGTCTGAACTGGTATTTTCAGCAGATGATATGAAGATTTTTCATAATGGTTATCCGGAAAAGACAGATGCTCTGGCGGAAAAGCTGGATGATGCAGAGTGGCTTTCCGAATTAAATGAAAGACTGGAAGGTCTGGCTGAAATGTATGACATAGATAAATCCATCATGCGTTTTCATTATTATAAACCAACCCTTGTTTCTGAGCAGTTTCAGAAATTTGCCGAAGAAGTCATTCCCTATCAGGCAAGAGAGGGATTTGCTTGGAAAGAACAGGAAATGTTTATCACGCAGGATGAGATTGATGCTTTTCTTGCAAGAGGTGGAGCTTTTTCAGAAGGAAGGCTTCGCATATATTCTTTTTATCTGCGGTATCAGGATGAACAGGAGAGAACAAACTTTATGAAAGAGCAGTATGGCATTGGAGGACAGAGCCATGCCCTTTCCAGAGCGGACAATTCCTACGCAGATTACAATGGAAAAGGATTACAGCTTTCCAGAGGAAATCCGGGTGCATACCATACAAAAGAAGAACTGAGCTGGAAGAAAGTAGCAAAAAGAGTGGATTATCTCATAAAAAATGACCATTTTCTTCAAGCCGGAGACTACGCTCATATGCCGGAATATGAACGATACCAGATGGCAATGCGGGTGATTAATTTTTATAACAGGCTGCCACAGGAAATTGAGCGTCCATTTACGGATGAACTTTTGCATGAGGAAGCAAGAAAACAGGTGCCAAGGATGCTGGCAGATGAAGAAATGGCACAGGAATTGTTACAGAAGATGGATGTAGCTCTTGCAGAACTACCCTTGGATTTTGAAGCCTATGGGACAAATTACAATGAGAAAGCACAAAGTCTGTCAATACTCCATCAGTATGTAGAGGGAACGTACACTATATTTCCAACCAAGGAACTGGAACAGCCGACCATAGAGTTAAGCGGTCATCAGATGTCCATGTTTGATTATCTGGATACGAAAGCATATATGGAGCCGGATGTTGTAGACATGCAGGATGTAGAGGAAACAGTGGAATTGGTTTTAGACGAAACGGAAGAAGAAGCTGGTGAGATCGAACAGTCAGAAATTTCAGAAGAAAACGATACAATGGTGCAGTCAGAAATACCGGAAACTCCTGTGGAAACGGCGGAAAAATCAGCAGGTGCAATAGCTGACCAATGGGAACAGGGTGTTTTTGAATATCAGGGATACCATTTTGAAGCAGTTGGTGTCCTGTATGATGGAGTGGAAGGAAAAGAATTGGTTGCACAGACACGTTCCAATACGGAACTGCATTTGTCAACGTACCATACTGAAGATTTTCCCAAATATTCGTATGATGAATTTTATGCTGTCAGCAATGCCCCGGATGCGGATATATTCCGATGTCTGGAAACAGGAAAAAACTATATTCCGGGAGAAAATGAGCTGTTTGGCTATGAGGGAGAATTTCAACCATATATCAGACAGGAAAAAACAAAGATCGTGACTATGCCACATAACTTCCGTATTGAAGATAATGACCTTGGTGCAGGCGGTCCGAAAGCAAAATATAAAGCGAATATAGAAGCAATCCGTTTATTACAGACTTTGGAGAAAGAAGAACGTTTGGCAACACCAGAAGAACAGGAAGTATTATCCCATTATGTTGGCTGGGGCGGTATCCCGCAAGCATTTGAAGAAAACAACGGAAGCTGGGCAAATGAGTACAGAGAACTGAAAAATACGCTGACTTCAGAAGAGTATAGTGCAGCAAGAGCATCCACCCTAAATGCGTTTTATACTTCTCCGACAGTGATACATAGCATGTATGAAGCATTGGAAAATATGGGATTTACAAAAGGAAACATTCTGGAACCATCCTGTGGAGTAGGAAATTTCATGGGACTTATCCCGGAAAGCATGAGTAAGGCGAAAATGTATGGTGTGGAACTTGACCCGGTATCCGGCAGAATCGCCAGACAGTTATATCAGAAAAACCAGATTGCCATACAGGGATTTGAAACAACACAGTTTCAGGATAGTTTCTTTGACTGTGTGATTGGTAATGTGCCGTTTGGAGCGTACCAGGTAAATGACAAAAGATACGACAGGCATCATTTTTTGATTCATGATTATTTCATTGCAAAATCTCTTGATCTTGTGCGTCCAGGCGGTGTGGTTGCAGTTGTGACTTCCAGTGGAACCATGGATAAACAGAATCCGGCAGTCAGACAATATATTGCAAATAGGGCAGAGCTGTTGGGTGCGATTAGGCTTCCCAATAATGCTTTTCAGAGAAATGCAAATACAAATGTTGTATCAGATATTCTGTTTTTTCAGAAAAGGGACAGGGCGGCAATCGAGGAGCCAGAATGGGTAAACCTAAAGACGACAGAGGAAGGCTATTCTGTAAATGCGTATTTTGCAGAGAATCCGGATATGGTTCTTGGTGAATTTACCACAGAAAGTACCCAGTATGGTAAGCAGGAAGTTACTGTAAAGCCAAAAGAAGGCATTACTCTTGAAGAACAGTTAAAGAAAGCTGTACAGAATATTCATGGAACAATCACAGAAATGGAATTTTCAGATAGCGAGTTAGAGGAACAGGTAGTTTCTATTCCGGCAGATCCAGATGTGAAGAACTTTAGCTTTGCCGTTTTGGATGATGACATTTATTACAGGGAAAATTCTGTGATGAATAAAGTAGAACTTCCAATGGCAACTACAGAACGAGTAAAAGGCATGGTGAAGATTCGTGACGCAACAAATAAATTGTTACAGCGTCAGATGGAAGACTGCGGTGATCAGGAAGTTGAAGAACTTCAAAAAGATTTGAATGAAATTTATGATTCCTTTACTGCAAAATATGGTTTGCTTAGCAGTAATGCAAACAAAAGGGCATTTAGTCAGGATAGCAGCTATTGTCTTCTGACTTCACTGGAATTTCTGGATGAGCAGGGCAACCTCAAAAGAAAAGCAGATATTTTTACAAAAAGGACAATCCGTCATGCTCAGGCAGTTACTTCGGTGGATACCGCCAGTGAAGCATTGGCAGTGTCTATTGGAGAAAAGGCACAGGTTGATCTTGCTTATATGTCACAGCTTACCGGGAAAACAGAAGCAGAACTGACGGAAGAACTGACAGGTGTGATATTTAGGAATCCGCTAAATGAAAAGTGGGAGCCATCTGATGAATATTTGTCTGGAAATGTCCGGGAAAAATTGAAGATTGCCAGAGGATTTGCCGAGAACCGCCCGGAATATGCTGTTAATGTACAATATCTGGAACGAGTGCAGCCAAAAGACCTGGATGCCTCAGAAATTGAAGCAAGACTTGGTGCAACATGGATTTCTCCAGATTATGTGACACAGTTTATGGCAGAAACATTCCATACACCAAGATATTATATTGGAAGCCGGATAAAAGTCCAGTATGCTGAAGTAACCGGTCAGTGGAATGTTTCGGGAAAGAGTGTGGACAGTTACCAGAATCCGCTCGTTACTTCTACTTATGGAACACAGAGAGCAAATGCGTACAGACTGTTAGAAGATGCTTTGAATCTTCGAGATACAAAAATCTATGATACAGTGCAGGATGCGGAAGGGGAACACCGGGAACTGAACCGGAAGGAAACCATGCTGGCACAGCAGAAGCAGGAATTGATAAGGGAAGAATTTAAGTCATGGATTTTCCGGGATATGCACCGAAGGGATGCCCTTTGTCAGATATACAATGAGCGTTTCAATAGTATCCGTCCGAGAGAATACGATGGCAGTCATATTCAGTTCGAGGGAATGAATCCGGAAATCACGTTAATGTCACATCAGAAAAATGCAGTGGCTCACATTTTATATGGAAATAATACTTTGCTTGCACATTGTGTAGGAGCTGGGAAAACTTTTCAAATGATCGCTGCGGGTATGGAAGCAAAACGTCTTGGACTATCGCAAAAGAATCTTTATGTTGTGCCAAATCATCTGACAGAGCAGTGGGGCAGTGATTTCTTACGTCTGTATCCGGGAGCGAATATTCTGGTAGCAACTAAGAAAGATTTTGAACCGGCAAACCGTAAACGTTTCTGTTCCCGTATTGCGACAGGGGATTATGATGCTGTAATTATCGGGCATACACAATTTGAGAGAATCCCTCTTTCAAGGGAACGTCAGATTGCCATGCTGGAGCAGCAGATAGAGGATATTACCTTTTCTATTGAAGAAGCTGGCAGGGAAGCAGGGCAGAATTACAGTGTAAAACAGATGGAAAAAACAAAAAAATCATTGCAGGCAAAACTGCAGAGATTAAATGACCAGACAAGGAAGGATGATGTAGTAACCTTTGAACAGTTAGGCATAGACAGGCTCTTTGTAGATGAGAGCCACAACTTTAAGAACCTTTTTTTGTATACAAAAATGCGGAATGTTGCAGGTATTTCACAGACGGACGCACAGAAAAGTTCAGATATGTTTATGAAATGCCGCTATATGGATGAACTGACAGGCGGGCGTGGAATTGTTTTTGCGACGGGAACGCCAGTGTCGAATAGTATGACCGAATTGTATACAATCATGCGTTATCTCCAGTATGACACACTTATGCGTATGGGTATGGGACACTTTGATTCCTGGGCAGCAACGTTCGGGGAGACAGTGACCGCAATCGAATTATCACCGGAAGGAACGGGCTATCGTGCAAAAACACGATTTGCCCGTTTTTTCAATCTTCCGGAGTTGATTTCAATTTTTAAAGAAGCTGCAGATATTCAGACTTCTGATATGTTAAATCTTCCAGTGCCGGATGCAGAGTTTATTAATGAGGTATTAAAACCAAGTGAAGAACAGCAGGATATGGTAGCAGCGTTTTCAGAACGTGCAGAATCAGTAAGGGCAGGAATGGTAAATCCTACAGAGGACAATATGCTCAAGATTACCAATGACGGAAGAAAATGTGCCCTTGACCAGAGATTATTGAATGAGCTTCTTCCAGATGCGGAAAAAAGCAAAGTCAATACCTGCGTAGAAAATGCCTTTCAGGTATGGGAGGAAGGAAAAGAGCAGAAAACAACACAGTTGATTTTTTGTGACTTATCTACTCCAAAAGGGGATGGAACTTTTAATGTCTATGATGATGTACGAAACAAACTAACAGAAAAAGGAATCCCAAAGGAAGAGATTGCATTTATCCATGAGTACAACACAGAAGTAAAAAAAGCAGAATTATTCGCAAAAGTGAGAGCAGGTCAGGTAAGAATCCTGATGGGTTCCACTCCAAAACTCGGTGCAGGTACCAACGTGCAAGACAGACTCATTGCTCTGCATCATCTGGATTGCCCCTGGAAGCCATCTGATCTGGAGCAGCAGGAGGGACGAATTTTACGACAGGGAAACCAGAATGAGAAAGTTAAGATATTCCGCTATGTAACAGAGAATACGTTCGATGCATACATGTGGCAGATTTTGGAAAATAAACAGAAGTTTATTTCTCAGATTATGACCAGTAAGTCACCAGTCAGGGCGTGTGAAGATGTGGATGATACTGCACTTTCTTATGCGGAGATCAAAGCCCTTGCAACAGGAAATCCCTATATAAAAGAAAAAATGGATCTGGATGTTCAAGTCAGTAAATTAAAGCTCTTGAAGGCTAACCACACCAGTCAGATTTATCGTCTGGAATCAGATATTGCAAAGAATTATCCAGTTCAGATCAGTGCATTGAAAGAGAGGATTGCCGGAATGCAGTCTGATGTCAGTGTGGTAAAGAATGTTGATCTGCAGGATAATGACAGCTTTTCTATGAATATAGGGAATGTTTCCTATACAGACAAAAAAGAAGCAGGCGAAGCTATGATAGCTGCCTGTGCAGGATTAAAGGCAGTCACCACAGGAGGAAAAGTCGGAGAGTACCATGGATTTACTTTATCCGCATCATATAACCTGTTTGCAAATTCCTTTGAATTGACCATAAAGGGAAAATGTTCCTACAAAATTGAAATAGGAAAAGATCCTTTGGGAAATATCCAGCGTATTCATAATGCTCTTTCTTCGATTGATAAGAAGTTGGCAGAGAGTGAGCAAAAGTTGGAAACAGTGCAACAGCAGCTTGCAACGGCACAGGAAGAAGTAAAAAAACCATTCCCAAAAGAAACGGAACTGAATGAGAAAATGGAGCGTTTATCGGAGTTAAATGCTTTGCTCAACATGGATGAAAAAGGGAATGAAACAATTCTGGCAGATGAGGATATTGGTACAGAAAAGATTCCAGACAGGGATGCTTTGAGAAAGGAAGAAGTCCGGGATGCAGACAGGAATCTGCAGGAAACAGCAGACAAGGTTCATAAGCCGTCCATACTGGAACGTCTGAAACAGGAAAAGGCAAGACAGCTTGCACCGGAGCAGACTGGTACACCGAAACCAAAGAAAAATCACGAGCAGGAGTTATAAATAATGTCCCGTCAGAGAACTTTCTGGCGGGATAAATTCAAAATTGGAGGACAAACTATGGCAGAAACAGATAAAAAATTAAAAGAAATCACAGATCGTCTGGAACAGGGAGTAAAGGAAATTTTTACATCAGAGCGTTATACAGAATATCTGGATACGATGTCAAAATTTCATAATTATAGTTTCAACAATACTCTTCTGATTACGATGCAGAAACCGGATGCGACACTGGTGGCAGGTTATCAGGCATGGCAGAAGAAATTTAACCGTCATGTAAAACGGGGTGAAAAAGGAATCCAGATTATTGCACCGACGCCAGTAAAAGAAAAACAGGAAATAGAAAAGATTGATCCAGATACACAGGAACCAATCATTGGCGAGGATGGACAGCCGGAAACAGAGATTGTAGAAATGGTAATCCCAAGATTTCGGGTAGCGACAGTATTTGATGTCAGCCAGACAGAAGGAGAACCGATTGCAGAACTGGATGTACCGGAGCTGACGGGAAGCGTGCAGTTTTATGATATTTTTATGGAAGCATTGCAGGATATTTCACCGGTACCAGTACGGTTTATGGAAATAGACGGGGAGGCAAAAGGCTATTATCATCAGACAGAAAAATATATTGCGATTAAAACAGGAATGAGTAATCTCCAGTCCATGAAAACCGGTGTCCATGAAGTTGCTCATGCAATTCTGCATGACAATGATGTAATGGATGCAGATGGCATTATAAAAGGAAAGACAGCCAAAGAAGTAGAAGCAGAAAGCATTGCTTATATTGTATGTAGTCATTTTGGACTGGATACTTCGGAATATTCTTTTACTTATATTGCAAGCTGGTGTGAAAGTCAGAACATGAAAACACTGAAAGCGTCTATGGATACCATCCGAAAAACTTCAGCGGGAATTATTGAAAATATTGAAACAAAGATGCATGAGTTGGAAATGGAAAGACCAATCAGAGAAACATTCCATAGAGAGGATGTGATTCTACATCTTTCAGGCAGCATGGGTTCAGAATATGCGTATGATCTGGTTGAGAACATGACAGCAGAACAGTTGCGGGAGAATGTGATGGAATATGTCAGTCGGCTGGAGCAGAAAGAAATCTCAGAGGATGAGAAATCTTTGGAAGAATTTTTGGAGGACAGAGGTGCAGCGATCACAGTATTGTATGCAAGTGATGGAGTGGGAGAAAATTATCCGATTCACTTTTTTGATGTAGCGTATGATGCTGATACAGGCATTGCTTATTTTTCAGAGCTGACACCGAAAGAACGGGCAGAGATGCTGGTGGAAAAAGCGGAATTTCCGAGAACAATTTTTACAGAAGAAGAGAAAGCATTTGTAACGGAATACGCAGAAACCTTTCCCGGACAGGTAGAAAGACTGAATGATCTGGTCTGGGATATGCGGGAATCTTATGAGGAAGCCGGTGCAAACTTAATACATGAAGTGATTCAGGCAGCAAGGGCGAACTTTCCAACCACGAAACTTCCAGAAGAAAGAGAAAGCACCATGCAGTATGCCCATAGACTGATTGAAGCCGCAGAAACTGCCAGCCATGAGAATTTTACAGAATCCCAAAGAAACCTTATCGTAAATTTTGCTTATAAGATGGATGACCGGGACGAAGTTTTGGGACTGGTAAACCGTATGCTGACAGCGAATCGGGGTGACCGAAGTGAAGTTATGAGAAGCCTTGTGCATGAGACAGAGGCACAGATGGATAACTTTCCAGATGGAAGGATTGGTTTTACAGAGATGCACGAAGCAGGAATCCGACTGGAAAACATGTATCCTCTTGAAAAAAACAGGGCAGTAGAATTGTATCGTGAAGGTGCAGAAGTTTTTATCTTACATGGAAATCCAGATCATCCAGAACAGGCAGGACAGATTATTGCAGAAACAGAAAATGCGATCCTGGGGCATGACGGTATCTTTGGTATTACGGAAACGGAATGGGAAGTACATAAAGAAAGAGAAGCAGCGATAGCCAGACAGGAAAAACTGGAACAGGATAGTGCAGAAAAGATTGATGAAACCTTACTTCTTCATGGAGAAAGCGGTCGTTTTGCAATCTATCAGATGGATATGGGTGGAGAGCATACTCATCAGTTTATGGGTTTTGAATCGGCTCAAAAATTAGGATATAGCATTGATGGAAAAGACTACAGGATGGTGTATGCGGCTCCATGGACACCAACGATCACATTAGATGATATTTTTGAGAGATTTAATATCAACCGCCCAAACGATTTTCATGGACATTCCTTATCTGTAAGCGATGTTATAGTTATAAACCGGACGGCGGAAACAAAGGCTTATTATGTGGATTCTTTCGGCTTTGAGGAACTTCCGGACTTTGTACAGCAGAGAATGGAGATACTGGAAAATAATCATACCAGAGCCTACCCGCCAGTCTATAAAGGAACACTTGCTCAGGCAATGGAAGAACGGGATGTAGATGCTTATCTGGATTCCAGAAAGTTAAATATTGATTGTAAGAAAGCAATCGAGGAAGCAATCGCATTAAATTTTGATGGACTGCATTTAAAGGAAGATGCCGCAACACAAGTGCTGGAACAGTTTGGAGAAGAACGTATGACGTTTGTTATGGCAAATACGCTTCGGGAACTTTCTTATGATGGCAGATTTTCCAGACAGAACAAAGACTGGGCAGAGCATATCGAAATCCCGGAAAATATCAATCAAGGAAAGAATCTGAATCAGGATTATGTGATAGAAAGCCACCCGGCGGTGTTAGATGGATTTATTGATATGGCAAGGGCAGAGATCCGTATGCAGAAGATTGAACAGGCATTGGATGAAGCGGAAGTCACCATTACAGCAGATATCAGAGGATTTGAAGCAGATGGACATGCGGGAACCTGGCATACAGTAGATGAAAGAGAGTATGCAGGGGAGAAGTTCTTCTTCATGGAACATGATGAGTATGGTTCAGATGTGGCAGGGATTATTGTATCGGAACATGGTCAGCTTGTTGCAGAAGATCTCTGGAATGGATATGATGCAGGAGCATTGGAAGCTATTTCAGAATATCTGCAGGAGAAAGGAATTTCTGTAGAGGGACTTATGCCGGAACTGGAACCGGATGAACTGGCATATAAGATTGACGATAGGTATTTTGCAATCCAGAAAACAGAGGAAGGCTATGATTATACCTTTTATGCTTTGGATTACGATGAGATTGACGGTGGTGCTTATGACAATCCTGATATTTCTATGCGGCAGGCAATGGAAGATATTCTGGAAGATGAAGATATATCCCTGGAAAATGCAGTTTCCATTGATTATGATGATTTGATGGCAGAAGTGGAAGAAGCAGGCGAACGGCAGATGCAGCTGGCACAGTTATTAAAGAATTGTCCTCCAAGTATTTTTGAGGACTATGACAGGGAAAGAGCAGTGGATACCTGTGAGGGAATCGCCATGCAGTTTACTAAGAGTAAAGGGTATCTGACTGTACAGGCAACAGAAGAAGGTTATTTTTATATTTTCTATGATTCTGATTTGCATGAAATTAATGAAAATGATTACGATAATCCAGATATATCTATTCAGAAAGCTACTTATGAAATCTTAAAAAGTGAAAGAATGGATGATATGGAGTGCGTCAAAGTAGACTATAAAGAATTTGAAGCAATGACCATCCAACATTCCAAAGACTTACTGCAGGCAGGTGAACTTCGTGCGACTTCTGAGATTGGAAGAGATGAGGTTGCATTAAATGGTCTTAGCAGGGCAGAAGTTGAACAAGGTGTCTTGTATCACGCACAGGGTATTCTGGAAGATATGGGACTGGAAAATGAAGTAGAGCTACTTGCAGCAAGGGTGCATGGTTCCAGAAGCAGAGAGGAACTTTACAGAAATGATTCTGACCTTGATGTAGTGCTTTCTTATCGTGGCAATATCCGGGAAGATAGTTTCTTTAATGAATTAAATGCTCATGGTATAGCAATGGCAGGTATTAAGGTGGACATCAATCCTATCGCAGAAGAAAGAATTACTCTGGCAGAGTATATGAGGGAGTCCGAATCCTATCTTGATCAGCAGGAGATCAAAAAGCTGGCGGTGGATTTAGATAATTTCAGCTTTGAATATGACACTTACGAATATAAAGATACCGTTGAGAACAGGGAAGAACAGGTGGAGAAAATCACAGAGGACATTCTGAATAAGAAAACAGGGTGTTTAAAGGACTGGCTCGTTGAAGTATCGGAAGAATCTGATATAGACAGTGATGTGATAACTGCCCGGTCATTACTTTCCCGTCTGGAAAATGCAGAAACCCTTTCTATCTTTACCAGACAACCAGAACAGGAACAGCCAGAAGCTACGATTACTTTTTATGTGGCAGAGTGTATGGAGTTTCCGGTCATGGGAGAATACCATAATAATCTCACGCTGGAAGAAGCGATTAAAATCTATGAAAGTATTCCGGCAGAACGCCTGCATGGAATCAAAGGAATTGGTTTTGATCTGCAGGACGGGGATGAGGATTATTCCGGGGAATATGGACTCATGAGTGGAGACAGGATAGAAAGGGATCTGATTGATATGATTCCACATTATAAAGAAAGTCCATTGGTACAGAAAGCAATCAACGATATGGAAAAATATCTGAACGAGAAACATGGAAAGGTGCAGGAAGCAGAACAGATCGTGGAAGTGAAACAGGAAGTTTCAGAAACATCAGTCAAGAAAGAATCCGTATCAGTAGAACCGAACCGGGAACAAAACAAAGAGCCTGCAAAGGGTGAAAAAGGAGAACTGAAAAAATCTGTACTGCAGTCGTTGAAAGAGTTCCAGGCAAGGGCAAAAGCACAGGAGCAGAAAGAAATGGCAACTGAAAAATCCAAAGCACGTAAGAAGGGGGATGTAGAATTATGATGGATCTGGCAATGAACTTTGATACAGATGAATGTTTAGTGACCGCAATGTTTGATAAAGGCAACCGAAATGATACGATGGAAGCCATCGACAATATCATTCCATTTCTGAAAGGGGATGCGGATATGATCGGGCTAGTCTGCAATACCATAAGAAAGTTGTTCTGCATGAGTGACGAAGGCTATGAGATTTTTCTTATGGATCTGGAAGATTATAAAGCGGAACTGGAAGAGGAGGACGAGGAATGAGTACAAGTCAGTGTGCAGTATATCAGGTAAAAGAAACACCAGAGTATCGTGATGTTCGTTTCCGTTCTTATGAAAAGCTGAGAAGCGAAGGAAAGAGCGTCAGCATTGAGAACTATCAGCAGGTGTACATTGGAAGAATCCAGTCGGGGGAAACTCCGGCGGATATAAAAATACGCCTGCAGAAACAACGACCGAAGAACTTCAAAGGTCATTCCATCGGATGCAGCGATGTTCTGGTAATCACGGATGAGGGAAAAACCACAGCCTACTATATTAATAAAGACGGATTCATCATCGTTCCAGAATTTCTCACAATCAAAAGTTCCTCTGATACCAGACTTTCTATTGATACAACAGGATATGAAATTGAAGGAAAGAAAGGGACATGGCTTGCCCAGGATTATATTTTGATGAATGATAAGAAATGGTTCCTGATGGAACATGAAGAGTACAGGACAAGAGCCGCCTATGTGATTCTTAGTGAAGATGGAGCAGTAGTTATGAATGACTGTTACAATGGCTTTGATGAAGAAGCAAGACGGAACATTCAGAACTTTATGCAGCAACAGGCAGCAAAAGAACAGGAACGGCAGAAACAACAGCAGGTGCAATCACAAATGCAGCCGAATCAAACACAACAGCCACCAGAACAGCAGAAAAAGAAACCAGAGCTGGCAAACTGGCAGAAGGTCATGGACAATGGAGAATATCTTCGCAGTGCAGAGATGGCAGAAGAAGCCAACTACAATATGATTGACGGACTGATGAACAATACTCCAAAGAAAAAAAATAAAAATGCTCCCCGGAGATCAGTGCTGAAGCGGCTTCGTAAGCATCAGCAAAAGATAGCCAGTCAGGACAAAGGACAACCACAGCAACAGAAGGCAGTGGAAGAAGAGATGGAACGAAAGAAGAAGTAATTTTCAACGGAAGTGGTCTTGCTGCTGTCTCTTATACACATCTCCGAGCCCACGAGACTAGCGCTCATCTCG
>ENA-OWYG01001038-OWYG01001038.1-human-gut-metagenome-genome-assembly--contig:-NODE-1038-length-15037-cov-14.820184_pt1 | contig 15037 bp, 14 predicted proteins | sample MGYA00249747_ERZ652080 | MGnify/ENA primary metagenome ERZ652080 (study PRJEB26925, sample SAMN05827071) | human gut metagenome | biome: ENVO:2100002; feature: ENVO:00000062; material: ENVO:00002003...
GAGATGAGCGCTAGTCTCGTGGGCTCGGAGATGTGTATAAGAGACAGCACCTGCACCGCGCCGTAAGAGAACGGCTGCAGTGCCATGCAGAGCACGACGTAAAGGGCTGCGACCATGCCGCAGCGGGCCAGTTTACGGACGGAAAGGTTCTGATTTTTCATAGTATAACTCCAGCGGTTTGATTTTGACCGCGCGGGGACCGCCAGCCCCCGTGGGTTTGGCCCGGCATGGTTCGAGACACGCCGGGGAGCCTAAAATCCTAAGTTGCTCTTGAAGGAGCCGTACCCGCAGGCACAGCGTGAAGAATTATACCATAGTTTGGGCCGGAATGCAACGGCGATACGAAAAAAGACTGCCGCACAGCAGCAGTCTTTCCGTGATATGCTCAGTCTCGGGCCTTGCCCACATAGACCAGCGCAAGGGTGTCGGGGCCGGTGTTGGCCGAGACGACGCCGCCCAGATTGAAGGTAGTGAGCGGAGCCTTGCCGAAGGCTTTGCGGCAGGCTTTTTCCAGCTCAGCGGCCTGGGGGATGGAGGTGTGGCCGATCATATAATCGAAGTCCTCCACGCCCTCGGTGCGCTTTTTGCACAGGTCGATCATGGCGGGGATGACCTTGTCGTCGCCGCGCACCTTGCTCTCCACCCTGGTCTTGCCGTCGATGAGGGTGATGATGGGACGAATGCCCATCAGCTCGCCCATGACCGCGGCGGCGGCAGAGATGCGGCCGCTCTTCTTCATCTGCTTGAGGCTGTAGGGTCCGAGGATGACCTCCATCTTGTTCATCTGGGTCTCAAACTCGCTGATGACGTGGCGGAGCTCCGCGCCGTTCTGCAGTTTGCGGGCCATCTCGCACAGATACCAGCCGAACACCATCGAGTAGGTGTGGGGGTCGAGCAGATGGATGTTCAGGTGGTGTTCCGGGCGCTCCTCCCGCAGCATCCCCTGCGCCATGACGGCGTTGTTGTAGGTGGAAGAGCCGGAGCGGTTGATGGGGACATGGATGACATCGGTGTAGCCCTCATCCACATACTGGCAGTATTTCTCACAGAACTGGATGGGGGTGATGGCAGCCGTGGAGGGGATGCCTTTGGCTGCGCGCATCTTGTCGTAGAACTCCTCGGGGGTGTACTTTTCACGCTCCACGATGTCTTCGTCGTCCAGCAGGATGTGGAAGCCCATAATGTCGATGCCGTATTTCTCGGCCAGCTCCTGCGGGATGTCGCAGGAGGAGTCGGTCAAAATCGCAATTTTGCTCATAGTGTTCCTCATTTCCATTCGTAGTCTCGCAGGTGGCCGTGGTCCAGCAGCTCCGGGAAGTCCCACTGGCGCAGTACCTCGTATACGCCCACGGCGACGCTGTTGGACAGGTTCAGGCTGCGGCAGGTGTCCCGCATGGGCATCCGGATGCAGTGCTCCTGATTGGCTGCCAGCAGCGCTTCCGGCAGACCGGCATCTTCCCGCCCGAACACGAGGTATGCCCCGTCCGGGTAGGCGACGTCGGTGTAGCGCTGGGGCGCTTTGGTCGTAAAGTAGTAGAAAGGCCCATCGTTCTTCGAGAAGAAGTCATCCAGACTGTCGTAGTAGCTGATGTCCAGATAGTGCCAGTAATCCAGCCCGGCGTGCTTGAGCTTCTTATCGTCGATGGCAAAGCCCATCGGCCCCACCAGATGGAGGCGGCAGGCCGTGCAGGCACAGGTGCGGGCCACGTTGCCGGTGTTCTGAGGGATGCGCGGCTCCACCAGAACGATGTTCAGGGTCGGTTTTTCACTCATCGCTGTTTACTCCTCCCGCATCGGACACAGGCGGGGCAGCAGCGGCTCGAACCAGACGCCGAAGCGGGTGTCCTGGTCGCAGGGCGTTTTCTGGATGGCCAGCGCCACGAACTCTGCCGCGTTGTCTGCCGCCGCGCTCAGGGCGTTGCCCTGGATGAGCGAGCCGATGAGCACCGCACCGTAGAGGTCGCCCGTGCCGGGGAAGCTGCGGGCAATATGCAGCTTCTTGACCACGAAGCGGTCGCGGCCTGCACCGGCGCAGGCGATGTACTTGTCCAGCTGCAGGCCGGTGACCACCACGTTGGGGGTCAGCGACGCCGCCAGCTCGTCGGCCAGCGCCCGGGCACTTTCCTCGTCCAGCTGGGCGGGCAGCTCTTTTTCCAGCAGCAGGCCGGCCTCGGTGGCGTTGGGCAGGATGAGGTCGGCCCGGCGGCAGAGCTGCCGCATCCGGTCGATGAAGGTCGGGGTCACGGTAGAGTAAGCCTTGCCGTTGTCGCCCATCACGGGGTCTACCACCTTATAGGCCGAGGGCCAGAGGTCAAAGGCCTTTTCGGCCAGCGCGGCCTGCTCCTCGCCTCCGAGGTAGCCGGTGTAAATGCAGTCGAAGCTCAGCCCCAGCTCCCGGTAATGTTCCAGTGCGGCCTCGCCGTAGGCGCAGCCGTCCAGACGGGCCGGTGTCCCGAAGCCGCCGGTGTGGGTGGAGAGCACCACCGTGGGCAGTGCCACCGGCTGGATGCCCATGACGCTGAGCACCGGCAGGATGACCGCCAGACTGCAGCGTCCCACACCGGAAAGGTCATGGATGCAGAGAACTTTTTTCGGTTCCGTTATCTTCAGCAAAAAAGAAACCTCCTTCGCAGAATATGCCTTTTCCCATAAACCAAGCCAGCCCATAACCGGCCCAGTTTATCAGCATATGATACAGTATACCACATTTTCCTGCACAAAAAAAGCGTATAGTGAATCCTTTGGTGGAAATACTATCCTCGCAGCCCAAAAATTTTGATTCGAAGGGAGTGCCTCCTATGAAAAACGAACACACAAGCTCCACTGCCCCGCTCCTGATCGGCATGGCCGCCGGTGCCGCACTGGGTGCCGCCGGCGTCATGGCCACCAACACGAGCCAGCGCCAGATGCGCCGCACCGCCCGCAAGATCGCCAAAGGTGCCGAGCACGCCGTGAGCCAGCTGGACAAGATGGTGGGCGACTTCGTGGAGCGCAAGATGGAGGGCTGACGGCCCCCGCATCGCGCAGAAAGGCCGGGACAGAGGGTTCTCCCCTGCCCCGGCCTTTTGTTGCAGCAAAAAAGCCAGCAGATAAATCTGCTGGCTCTTGGTCCAGCAGAGCTGGACAAATCCGAACTTTTTCCTTCTACCCCATCAGCCGTCAAAGCGTCCTCAAATCGGACGATTTGGGTGCCATCCTTGTAGTTGAACGTGATTAGCATCCGGTCATCGTACAGGAAAATGGCATTTATAAAAATTTCAATCAGCGCTTTCCGCTGCTTTTTCTGCGAAATATCGAACTTTCTGAATTTCATCAGCCAGAATCGGATGAAATCCTCATTGAAGCTGGGCTTCTTCAATTTTTCATCTGCGATTTTTACAGTCAGCTCATCTTTCTGGATTTCCAGCGCTTCCAGACGCTCTTTCGTTGTCCGGGTGTACAAGCCGTCCTCGATTGCCTTCATCAGGTTGTCCAACTTTTTGTTGACCTCTCGCAGTTGCTTTTCCAGCAGCGGAATCGTGGTGTTCTCCTGATTCTGGACATCCATGACCAGTTGAACGATCTTGTCGATCATCGCATCGTCCTGAATCAGCTTCATGGTCTCCCGGACGACCAGATCTTCCAGCCAGTCCTTCTGCACGGTCTTTTTATTGCAGCCCTTGCGGCGCTTGACGTTGGCGCATTTATAATAATAGTAGGTGCGTCCGGTGGCACTGGTTCCGCTTTCGCCGAACATCAGCGCACCACACTTGCCGCAGAGCAGCTTGGTGGTCAGCAGATATTCCTCGTCTGCCTTGCCACAGGCAGGGGCACGCTTATTCTTATCCAGACGCTTCTGCACCCGGTCAAACAGGTCTTTCGGAACAATAACCGGAATTGCATCCGGCACAACGATGTCCCGGAAAGACAATTCTCCAATGTACCGGCGGTTCTTCAACATGGTGTTCACACTACTGTGGGTCATTTTGCCGCCCAGCATATTGCGGACGCCCTTATCGTTGAGGAAGCTTACGATTTCCACCATCTTATCACCGTTGTCATACCGCTGAAAGGCTTCCAGCACCAGCGGAGCAGTCAACGGGTCAAGATGATAGAACTTGGCATCGTCGATTTTATAGCCAATGGTTCCCGTACCGCCAGTGCACTTACCCTTCAAGGCGTTCTCGGTCTGACCACGAATCACTTTTTCGGACAGCTCTGCCGAATAGTATTCTGCTATACCCTCTAGAAGGGTTTCCACCAGAATGCCCTGTGAACCCTCAGCAATGGGTTCCATAACGGAAATCAGGTGGACACCGTTCTTTTTCAGGATCATCTTATAGTTTGCGCTATCAAAACGATTCCGGGCAAAGCGGTCAAATTTCCAGACGAGAACAACATCAAACAGCTTCTTGCCGCTGTCTTTGATCATCTGCTGGAACTCCGGGCGATTGTCCGTTTTTGCAGAGAATGCACGGTCAATGTAGTGCTTGATGACCGTGATGCCGTTCTTTTCCGCATAAGCCGTACATTCCCGAATCTGCCCTTCGATGGATTCTTCGCGCTGGTTATCGCTGGAATAGCGGGCGTAAATTACGGCGGTCATAGACTCACTTCCTTTTTCTTATCGAACAGACGGGTAGCTTTTTGCATACTTGTAGATCTGCCGTGCACAGTCAAGGCTCATTTTGCTGGAATCGTTGTGTTTGAGCCATGCATTCACATTGCCCGGATTCAGCCTCAGGTCAGTGTAAAGGCGATAATTCGTCAGTTTCTTTTTCTGCTGAAGTTCCAATACCCGGCGATGGATCAGTTCTTTCGTGTCATTGTCCGCAAGGGCGGCATCCCGCACCGAGCAATAGCTGCGCCAGACCTTCAAATAGCCCTCCGGCAGTTCAGGAGATTGTTTTTCCAAGAGCAGCAGCATTTTCGCCAGCAAGTAGCGATTAGAAAGCCGCTCATATTCCGCAACGACCGTGCTGTTTGCAGTATAGTGGAGCAATAAATCCACTTTATCATAGGCCAAAGCATAGAGAAACAGCGGTTCTTTCAAGCGGGGATTTTCATTTAGACAAGCTGCAAGTTTATGGACGCTTGCCGTCTGCACCCCGGAAAGTTCTGCCACATACTGCTTCAAGAAGCCCTCAAATGTCAGCTTTCGCATGGTCTCCACCTCTCCACATACTCCTGATAACGGATATAAAAATCCCGATACCGCCAATCGTTCAAGATGCTGGCTTTCAGTTCATCTTCATCCGTTGCAAGGTGTTCCAGCAAGTCCCAATCCAAAGAGTTCCGCACAGCTTCGCTCTCTACGTCTGCCTTGTCAGTATCCCGGAACGAGCAGAGCTTTGCAATCACCAAATCCTCCAGACTGGGTGTGTAGAACTGTACCTTTGTTCCACCAAAGGGCAGCGGCTGGAGCCGGTCTTGGAAGTTATACGGGAAATTGTCGATGTAAGCTTCCACATCGGTGTTGATGTCGTACTTGCCGAGCAAGCTATACAGTTCTTTCGGAACACTCAAGGCATCAATGTCATGAGTAGCGCGGGTCAGCTTGCCCAGCAAAATAAACGCACTGCCGCCTACGATCACCATCTGATAGCGGTCGTTATTGTCGATCATCAGATCTGCGTCTTCGTCCAGACGTTCCAGACGCTTGCGGAGGTCATCTAAGATCATCTTGCCCATAAAACAGCCTTTCGTATTTTCAATAATAGTATTTTCTAAAATCATTTTACAGAAAAGGAATCCGATTGTCAAGCACAAATCAACGACATTTCATACAATTCATACTACCATGTTGTCAGTTCACATCTCACACTGGCTAATGACCGTGCTGATTGCCGTATCATATGCCACCGGTGGATACTTAAATTTTTTCAGTAAGTGTTTCACCATCTTACGCATACTCGCACGGGCAGTTTCTTTTTTTGCAGGTCTATTACGCTCGCATTACTGAATTTCTGCGTTTCCAGCCATCTCCATTGCAGCGTTCGATTGACACAGGTTGAGTTATCGGCAGATACAGCAAACACAACGGGCGGCTCTGGTAACAGAGCTGCCCGTTGTGTTCGTTTATGAAAAGGAGAACTTAGATCTCATACCACTTGATCTCGTTTGCGTCCAGATGCAGCGCAAAGCTGCTGCCGCCGGTGGTGTAAACGGTGGTATCCTGCGGCTCGTAGGTGTTGTTCACCACGCAGTACTTGCCGTTTTTGACGTAGGCGTGCACCTCCACGTTGTAGTTGGAGCTGAACCATGTATGCAGCTCTTCCTCACTGTGGGCGCTCCACAGGATAGCACGGTACAGGGTACGGCTGTTGGCAAAGCTGTACGGCACGCCGCTGATGTACACGGCACGCCCCTTGCCAAAGTCGTGGGCGGCCATCTGCACTTCCTTGTTCCGCTGCACCAGCACCTCGGTGCCTTCGAGGGCGTAGATGTTCTTTTTGCCCTCGCCAAAGTCCACGGGCTGGTCGGCGTCCTGCAGGATAAAGTGGTCGGGGTGCTCCTCCCAGTTGTATTTGTCGTAGTTCAGGGTGAAGCCGTTTTCTTCCTCCACGCCCAGCACAGTGGCAAGCTGGAGAATGTGGCCCTGATACGGGTGACCGGAAGGCTCACCCACGCCGATAAAGCCGCCGCCGTTCCAGACGAACTTGCGGATAGCGGAGGAGATCTCCGGGTCTTCCCACCAGATGCCGCCGGTGTGTGCGGTGTCGGCATCGCCGACATTGATAATGACATCCAACGAATCCAGCAGATGCGGGTCGTTCTTGATATCCTCAAAGCTGATAAACTTCACATCAAAGGGCGCACCGGACAGCATCTCAATGACACCGGCATAGCTATAGTTCTGCTTGTAATAGAGGGCGTGATGCACCATGTGACAGCCCCAAGCCCGCATTTTACCCCAACAGTTCAACACGGCCACTCGCTTGAAACAGTAGGGTGTGGTGCCCTTGATGTTCTCGTACAGTTCGCGGAACTCGTTGCAGACGCTCTCCACGTAGTCCACGAACTCCGGGAACTGCAAGGCCAGTTTCAGATAGCCGCCATAGCCGATGCGGTCGATGGGCTTGCGCAGGATAGCGCGGCGGGCTGTAACCCAGTTCTCCTTGGCTTCCCGCACCGGGTCGCCGCCCTCGTGGAAGGTGTCGGGGAAGAAGTACGGCAGGAAACGGCCCTCGGTGTACTTCACGCCCTCAATGTCAGAGATCAGGCGCAGGGTGGAGCCGTTGCCCACGCTGCCCACCACGGCATCCAGACCGATGGTCTTGAACTCCGGCATAAAGGGTTCGGTGCCGATCCAGTGGTCGCCGAGGAACATCATGGCTTCGCACCCGCACGCGTGGGTGATGTCCACCATCTCCTTGGCAAGCTTTGCCACCTCGCGGCGCTGGAAGGCCTGAAAATCCCGGAATTCCTTGCTGGGCACCCGGTACTGGTTGTTATAGTAGCCCTGATCGATGATGTACTCCGGGCGGAACTTGTAGCCCACTTCCTGCTCAAACTGGTTGAGGATATAAGGGCTGACCGAAGCAGAGTATCCATACCAGTCCACGAACTTCTCCCGCTTCAGCTCGTCGAAGATCAGGGTGAACTGGTGGAAGAAGGTGGTGTAGCGGATGACGTTAACATAGGGGTGCTCTGCAATGAACTTGCGCAGGCGCTCCATGGAATACTTGTGGGTCTTGGGCTGACGCACGTCAAAGGTGATCTGGTGCTCAAAATTCGTCCAGCCGTTGGTGGTAGCGTTGTACATATGCACCGGGTCCCAGATGAGGTAAGCCAGAAAACTGACGGTATACTCATGGAACGGTACGGCCTGTACGGTCACACTGCCGTCGGCGTAGCTCCACTGCTCCGGCGGCACGGGCTGACCGGTGGTTCGATCCATGACCTCCCACCAGCGGGTGATGTCGTCGTTGGTGTTCACCTGCATCAGCTCCGGGCTGATGCCCTTCATCAGCGGGATGGTGACCGTGTCGCCGGGCGCGGTGTAGAAGCCGGTCATGATGTAGCACTGCTGCACCTCGTCCGGGTTCGCCTTGGCCCATGCGTTGTCCTTGCGGGTGGTATAATAGGTGGAGTAGATCTTTGCATCGGCATCCTTGAGCTGCTGCGGAAAGTCGGTGCCGTCGCAGTCGCGGATGGCATCGGCACCCCACTTTTTTAAGATCTCCAGTGTTTCGGGCACAACGTCCAAGTCTGTGGGAATGGTCACGCGCCCGGTCTTTCTTATTTCATCCATGGGAAACTCTCCTTTTGCCTCTCTTTGAATCGTAGGGGGTCAATCGTAGGCGGCGTTATACAGCGCCAGCACAGCCAGCAGCAACGCTACGCCCACCAGCATGATGCCAAGCCCTGCCAGCTGCCCGGTCATTTTCCAGCCGGACACCACCAGCACCAGTGCCAGTACGAACAGCACCAGCATCAGGATCATGCGCAGGGCGGGATGGTTTTTCCAATATGCTTTCATCGTCTGTCACCTTAACCTTTCAGGCCGCCCACGGTCATGCCCTGCGTCAGCTGCCGCTGCACGCAGATGTACAAAATCAGGGTGGGCAGCATCACCAGCACAAGGCCTGCGTACATGGTACCGTACTGGGCGGCGCTCTGCTGCGCCTGCATCAGGTTCAAAAGACCTACCGGCAGGGTGCGGGGTGCCTTGGTGGAGCTCATCAGGGTCATGGAGATGATATACTCGTTCCAGAAGGACAGGAAGTTGAACAGGATAATGGTGATGATGGAGGGCTTTGCCATGGGAAAGATGATGCGGGTCATGGTGGAGAAATAGCTCGCACCGTCGATGTAGGCCGCCTCCTCAAAGTCGTGGGGCAGGGTGGCAAAGTAGCCCGACAGCAGGTAGATGGTAAAGGGCAGCGCGGTGGCGGCGTATACCACCGCCAGCACCACCAGATTGTTCAGCAGAAAGCCGCTGCCGAAATGGCCTTTCAGCCACACATCGCTGTCCCGCAGCATCAAAAAGATGGGCACCACGATGTAGTTCACGTTGATGAACAGGCCCGCCATGAACAAGGTGTTCAGTATCTTGCGCCCCTTGAAGTGGAAGCGGGACAGACAGTAGGCGGCGGGCAGGGCAACGACCAGCAACAGTGCCAGCGCCAGCGCGGTGACGATGACCGAGTTGAGCATATATTCGCCCATTTTCGCGCCGTTCCATGCGTTGACGAAGTTCTGCCAGTAGAATCCGGCGGGCAGTGCCCAGGGGTTGCCGTAGAACTCGGCGTTCTGCTTGATGGAGGCCATGAACACCCATGCCACCGGCACGATGATGGTCACGGCCAGCAGAACCAGCACAAAATAGATGAAAAACTTGTACAGACCTTCCGCAGAGCGGGAAGATTTTTCGGTGGTATTCTGCATCTTCTTCCCTCCTTAAAATTCCAGCGGGTCACGGCTGGTGGCCTTGTTGACACAGGCGGACAGCGCAAACGAGAACAGGAAAATGACGACGCCGATGGCCATACTATAGCCATACAGGCCAGCGTCCTTCTGGCTGTACATATAGCTCAGCGCCACATCCGATGCGCCGTTGGGGCCGCCGCTTGTCATGGCCTTGACGAAGAGGAAGGCCATGTTGATGGTGGAGATGATAAAGAAGGTGAGGGTGGTGCGGATATTCGTCCAGATGAGGGGGATGGTGATCTGGAAGAACTGGGTCAGCCGCCCGGCACCGTCCAGATTGGCGCTCTCGTACAGGCTGATGGGCACGGCAGACATGGAGGCCATGTACATGACCATGTAGTAGCCGATGGCCTGCCACACCATGGCAATGATGATGGAGGGGATGACCAGTTTTTCGCCCTTCCACAGGATGGGGTCGCTCATGTTGCGGAACAGGCCGATGATGCTGTTCAGCATGCCGTTTTCCGGCTTATAGATGGCAGAGAAGATGCCGGAGATGACGACCACCGACAGGATGTTGGGGATGTAGAAGATGACCCGAAAGAAGTTCTGCCCTTTGATCTTTTCGCGGGTCAGGATGGCTGCAAACACCAGCGCAAACGCAAAGGTGACGATGGTGACCACCACCACGAGCAGGATCATATTCTGCATGGAGCGGATGAACTGGGTATCTTTCAGCAGATGCTGGAAGTTTTTGAGCCCCACAAAGGTCTCGTTGGGAGAATAGGCACCCCGCTCATACAAACTCATGCGGAACACGTTGAGGGTGGGCAGGATCATAAAGAGGAAAAACAGGATGGTAGCCGGTGCCACACAGAGGAATACGAACCGTTTGCGGCTTTTATCCGTTCTCATAGGGGATTGACCGCTCCTTTCTTGATGGTACTGTACAGCCCAAAAAAGCGGAGGCGGTAAAAACCGCCCCCGCTGGGCAGGGCTTAATTACTCGATGATGTTGGCGCGCATCTGGTCGCTGGCGGACTTGATGCCGTCGATCCACTGCTGCTCGGTCATGCTGCCGGAGACCAGCGAGTTGACGGGATCGAAGAACACGGTGCGGACTTCCACGCCGGGGATGGCGCTGAAGGCTGCAAAGTTGCCCATAGCTGCCTTTGCGCCGTTATCATAGATGGAGTAGAACATCTTGTTGTCGCCGTCCAGATCATCGGCAATGCCCAGCACAGGCTGGATCGCACCGCTCTCGGCGAACAGCTTGCAGGCTTCGTCACTATACAGGTACGCCACGAACTGCTTGGCTGCATCCAGATGCTCAGCACCCGCCGGGATCCATGCCTGCTCGAACCAGGTGTAGCTGTAGCTGTCGCCGCCGGCCTTGACAGCGGGCAGAGCGGTCATGCCCCACTCAAAGCCGTCTGCACGGGGTGCTTCGGCCATCTCGCCCACGATCCAGGTGCCGTTGGGCATGAACAGGGCCTTGTTGTCCAGCACCAGCTGCTGGTTCTGGGTAAAGTCCTGATCGTTGGCCTGTGCGGGGGTGATGGGGTTGGTGTAGGAAGCCAGCTTTGCCACGATATCAAAGCAGGTCTTTGCCTCGGGGGTGTCCCAGATGCCTTCTTCGTAGTGGGTAGCCTTGTTGAAGAAGTCGGGGCCGCCTGCGGCGTACATCAGCGCATAGAAGAAGGCGTCGAAGTAGCCGGTGGTGGGGTAGGTGAACAGGTAGGTGCCCTCAGCGGCAGCCTTGTCGCCCAGTGCCCACATCTCGTCCCAGGTCTTGGGCACGTCCCAGCCCTTTTCCTTCAGGAAACCGGCGTTGTAGAACAGGCCGCAGGGGCTGTAGAACATGGGGGCCAGATAGGTCTTGCCGTCGCCGTAGGGGTTGGTCAGAGAGGTGTCGGTAAAGCCGCCGGCGATCTTCTCGCTCACCTTCTTGCTCTCGCCTGGCACGGTCATGCTCAGCACATCGGTGATGTCGGCAATCAGGTTGCCCTTGATGAACTGCTCGGTCAGGGCAGCCTCACGGCCGGTGGCCAGATGGACCACGTCGGGGTAGTCGCCGCCCTGCATGGAGGGGCCAATGACGTCCTCCAGCTTCTTGTCGGTGGTCAGCTCCACCTTGATGCCGGTCTGGGCGGTAAAGGCCTCGGTGACCTTCTTCCACATCTCAGCGCCATAGCCGGTCTCGATGGCAGCGACCTTGATGGTCACGTTCTCTGCTGCGGCAGAAGTAGCAGCAGAAGATGCCGCGCTGGATGCGGTGGAGCTGGAAGAACCGCCGCAGGCGGCCAGGCCCAGTGCAGCGGCACCCACGCCAGCCACTTTCAGAAAATTGCGACGAGAAATGCGTTTCATAGTGTATCCTCCATCATAAAGTTCCGTTCAAAACACAGCCGGGGCAAACAGGCTTCGTCCGAAGGGGCTGTGGTTTTTTCTGCTTCCAATATAGAGGTTTTTACGGTTCGCAACAAGGTCTTTGTTGTTTCATTTTTTAGAAATATTGCTTTTTTGGAAATTCTTTCAGCAAAAGCACTAAAATTGGTCAGATTGTTTTGGAACATTTCCCCATCTGTAACCAATTCGGCATATTTTTGCACGCCATCAAAGGCAAAAGTATTGAACCCGTCCAAAAATCAGGGCTTGCATTTTTTCTTCATTGCCTCTATAATGAGAAAAAACGCACGAAAAAGCGCATCGTTTTTAGGCTTGTATTTTTAGTATCTTGCTTTTATTTTTATAGTTTTTGCGTTTTGCCTCAAAAGGAGCCATTTATGAGTACCGAGCGATTTGATATCCGCCATGCTCCCGCTCCACGGGAATCCTTCCGGCTGCTGTACATCAGCAAAAGCAAATTTGGCGGCGATTGGAACAGCACTGCCCACACCCATTCCTGCACAGAGCTGTTCTACTGTCTGAGCGGAGAAGGTCAGTTTTATTTAAGCGGTCAGCTTTATCCAGTCAAACCGGATGATATGATTATCGTCAATCCGCAGGTAGAGCATACCGAGTTGAGCCTGAATGCTTCACCTCTGGAATACATTGTATTGGGCGTTGCTGGCATCGAGATCTTATTTGGAAAATCAGATTCTTCCTACGCCATATTCAACTGCCGGGAAAATCGGGAGCGGATGGTGACGCTGCTCCATATGCTGCTGGCCGAAGCTGACCGCAGTCTGGACGGCTGCGAAACGGTCTGTCAGGATCTGCTGGAAGTGTTGCTCATCTGGCTGGTGCGGTGTACCACGCTTTCTTTGCAGGTAGAGGAAACGCCCCGCTCCGACAGCCGGGAGTGTGTGGAGATCAAGCGGTATCTGGACAGCAACTACCGCGAAGATATCTCGCTGGATGCCCTTGCCGAAATCGCCCACATCAACAAATACTATCTGGCCCATACCTTCCAAAAAGAGTATGGCATCTCTCCCATCACCTATCTGAACCGCCGCCGCATCGAGGAAAGCAAGTATATGCTGGGCAACACCGGTTACAGTCTGGCGCAGATCAGCGAGTTGATGGGTTTTTCCTCTCCCAGCTATTTTTCCCAATGCTTCCGCAAGGCGGAAGGCTTGACCCCCAATGAATACCGCCGTCAGGTGCGGCAGGGACAACGCCCTGCCCCGTCAAAACGGCATGAAGCATAACGCGCGGAATTTATGATGAAATCCGTTACCCTTTCTCTGGTCCGGTCTGCTGCAAATGCCTTTGATTTTGGCGGGCCTGTGCTCTGCGATGCTCACCACTATGGTGAGGGGCACATCAACGACACCTTTGTGGTCTGGCGGGAAGATCATTCCAAACGCTTTATTTTGCAGCGCATCAACACAGATACCTTTACTAACCCGGTGGGCCTGATGGAGAATGTCTGCGGCGTGACCCGGCATCTGCGGGCGAAAATTCTTGCCGAGGGCGGCGACCCAGCACGGGAAACGCTGAATGTCATCCCAACTTTGTCGGGGTCGACTTGCTATCTGGATGCAGACGGCGGCGCATGGCGTGCCTACGACTTTGTAGAAGATACCATCTGTTTGCAGCAGGTCGGCAGCGAAGCCGACTTCCGCACCGTGGCCGAGACGCTGGGCAAGTTCCAGAACCAGCTGGCGGATTACCCGGCCTCCACCCTCCACGAGACCATTGCCCGTTTCCACGACACGCCCAACCGCTATGCCAATTTTGAAAAAGCCCTCGCCGCCGATGCACTGGGCCGCGCAAAGAACATTGCGCCGGAAATCGAATTTATCCATGCGCGGGAGAAAGACTGCCATGTCCTGCTGGATCAGCTGGCAGCTGGCGAAATTCCTCTGCGCGTCACCCACAATGACACCAAGATCAACAATGTCCTCATCGATGCCGCTACCGGAAAAGGCATCTGTGTCATTGACCTCGACACCGTGATGCCGGGACTTTCGGCCTACGACTTCGGCGATTCCATCCGCACCGGTGCCAACGACTGCGCTGAGGACGAACCTGACCAGAGCAAAGTCCATTTTGACCTGCATCTGTACGAAGTGTTCGCCAAAGGGTATCTCTCCACTGCCGGGGCATCCATGAGCATGGCAGAAAAAAAGAGCCTTGCATGGGGTGCAAGGCTCATGACACTGGAATGCGGCATCCGTTTTCTGACTGACTATCTGGAGGGCGACCATTATTTCCATATTGCTCGCCCGGATCACAACCTCGACCGCGCCCGCACCCAGTTCACACTGGTGCGGCAGATGGAAGAGGTTTTCGATCAGATGCTGGAAATCGTCTGCCCGGACAATCGCTGATTTCGCAATCTCCTCCATTCGGATACAGCAAGAAGCATGGACGCTCTCCTTTTCGGGGGCGTCCATGCTTCTTTTTACAGCTTATCCCTACTGCGCCATGACCTCACACTTTGTGTGGGCGAGCCGGACAACACCGCTGCACAAACAGGGGCAGGAACTTCGTTCGGAGCAAACGGTGACCCCCTTACATGAGCAGGACCACCTCTACTTATTTTTGCGTCTTAACAATTCGGAAACATTTGTTGATGAAGCGTTTTAAGCGCAGCGGTAGAGGGCAAGAACCGTCCCGTGGCCACAAATTTTCAATTCTTGAAAATTTCCTGTCCATCCGGGACTTCACTTCTTCAACTCTTGTGAGTTTCCGAAGTGCTCTTGTTGGGGCGTGTCTGCCCCAAACCCTGCTGGGAACGAGTAGGGCAGGATGCCACCTTTCCTAGTGATGCCCGACTCTTTGCGGGAGAGATATTTCTATTTAAGTTTGATTGAACCATGCAACATAGTCAAAATCGTCGTAGTATTTTCTGATAGAAAAGCGGCTTCGATAACGCATACACATTCCGACGCACGATTCGCTTTCAAATCCTTTGATGTAAACGGCGGATTCAATATCGGGATACGGTTTGTGGCAAAGTACAGCCTTGTGTTTCAAATTCAATTGATCAAAGTCCAACAGATTTTGCTTGGTGCATCCATCACGGTCTGTAAAAAGAAAATAAAGATTATCAAAATTTATTCGACCTTTTCGACGATTCCAAGCGAGAGCGGCTTCCTCTTCGGAAGAATAATGCTGAAAGTATAACTTAATGTCCTTCAGCAATGCAACAGGGTAAGTGATTTCTTTTTCGGCGGGTGTAATAAATACCTGTCTCTTATACACATCTCCGAGCCCACGAGACTAGCGCTCATCT
>ENA-OWYG01001044-OWYG01001044.1-human-gut-metagenome-genome-assembly--contig:-NODE-1044-length-14998-cov-7.506792_pt1 | contig 14998 bp, 10 predicted proteins | sample MGYA00249747_ERZ652080 | MGnify/ENA primary metagenome ERZ652080 (study PRJEB26925, sample SAMN05827071) | human gut metagenome | biome: ENVO:2100002; feature: ENVO:00000062; material: ENVO:00002003...
GTATTCTTATAAATATTTTTTCTTATCTTCTTTCTGACTCATACAACGGAACGCTATTCAAATCACTACACAATGCGTGTGTTAAACTATATTGGCTGATAAGTTTTGTATTCGTTGATGGAAGATAAATAAACTCTCAGACACCGATTTGTTGGAATGTTTATGAAGCATAATAACATTACTTTCTGTCTGAAAGTTCCCTATTTTACAACCAATACTGTCCTCCATACACACCACTTGAATTTTTCAATCTTGTAATTGTCCACACTTTAGACTTCAGGTATATGATCAAAAATAAATAAGCAACCGAAAGTGATGCATTGGAATTTTGCCATATTTTGAATAAATTCGCAGCCCAATTGGACGAATGTCTGAGCTTCAAAGACTTTGGTCTTAGACAAACTCCAGAGCGAGTTTTCGTAGGAAATTGGGCGAATCAGCGATTTGTTCAAAATATGAGCAAAATTCCACCGCATCGCTTTCGGTTGCTTATTTATTTTTTATCATATACTCGAAATCTACAGTTGGCCAACTTGCAAATTAAAACTTATCAGAAATCTGTGCATGTAATCCCTGTAATGAATTCACTTCTTCATTTTGATCCTGATGTGCTTTTACATAAGCGATTCCTTCAGCTGCTGCTTTGGCTGCTGCGATCGTTGTATAATATGGAATCTTCGCTTTGATCGCACCTTTTCTTAGATAACTATCATCGTTCACGCTGTCTTTTCCGACTGGAGAGTTTACAATAATATCGATATTACCATTTGTGATAAGGTCAAGGATGTTTGGTCTTCCTTCGCTTAATTTATTGACTTTCTCAGCTTCAATTCCAGCTTCTTTGATCAGTTTACATGTGTTTTCTGTTGCAAGGATCTTGAATCCGTCGTCTGCGAATGCTTTTGCTACTTCTACAACTTCTTCTTTATCCTTGCGATTTACAGAAATCAGTACCGTTCCTCCTAATGGAAGTTTCGCTCCAACACCTTCCTGTGCTTTGTAGAAAGCTTCTCCATAGGATTTGGATAATCCAAGAACTTCTCCTGTAGAACGCATTTCTGGTCCTAGAACTGGGTCTACTTCTTGGAACATATTGAATGGGAAGGCTGCTTCTTTGACTCCATAATATGGAATTGCCTGTTCTTTTAATTCTGGTACTGGTGATGGTTTTCCTGTTAATTCAGATGTGATGATCTGTGTTGCCAGTGGAACCATTCTCACGTTACATACTTTGGATACCAAAGGTACTGTACGAGATGCACGTGGGTTTGCTTCTAATACATAAACTTTATCATCTTCGATCGCATACTGCATATTCATTAGTCCTTTGACATGCATTTCTTCTGCGATCTTTCTTGTGTATTCTTTGATCGTTTCCAGGTTTTCTTCTGAAATATGAACAGATGGAAGAATACAAGCGGAGTCTCCTGAATGAACTCCTGCAAGTTCGATATGTTCCATCACTGCTGGTACAAATGCGTGTGTTCCGTCACTGATCGCATCTGCTTCACATTCCATCGCATGATTTAAGAAACGGTCGATCAGGATTGGGCGGTCTGGTGTTACACCAACGGCTGCTTTCATATATCCTGCCATGCTTTCGTCATCATAGACAACTTCCATTCCACGTCCACCAAGAACGTAGGAAGGTCTTACCATCACTGGATATCCGATCTTTCCTGCGATCTCTAATGCTTCTTCTACTGTTGTTGCCATTCCTGATTCTGGCATTGGAATCTCTAATTTATCCATCATTTCACGGAACAGATCACGGTCTTCTGCAAGGTCAATGACAGATGGAGATGTTCCAAGAATCTTCACACCATTTTTCTCAAGTTCGGCAGCAATATTCAGTGGTGTCTGTCCACCAAACTGAGCGATCACTCCTAATGGTTTTTCTTTATTATAAATACTTAATACATCTTCCACTGTTAATGGTTCGAAATATAATTTATCGGATGTATCGTAATCTGTAGATACTGTCTCTGGGTTGCAGTTTACGATGATCGTCTCGAATCCCATTTTCTTCAGTGCCTGAGATGCATGTACACAGCAGTAGTCAAATTCAATACCCTGTCCGATACGGTTTGGACCTCCACCTAAGATCATGATCTTTTGTTTATCTGTGGATACTGGGTTCTTGTCTTCTGCATTGTATGTTGAATAATAATATGCACTGTCTGGCGTTCCGCTTACATGAACCCCTTCCCATGCTTCTTCGACACCGATTGAAATACGTTTATTTCTGATATCTTCTTCTGGAATCTCTAATAACTGACTTAAATATTTGTCAGAGAAACCATCTTTCTTCGCTGATGTTAACATTTCATCAGATGGCATGTTTCCTTTGCATGCAAGAAGCTTTTCTTCTTCTTCAACTAACTCTTTCATCTGCTCGATAAAGTATGTTTTTACTTTTGTCAGTTCAAAGATCTCATCGACAGTTGCACCTTTTCTTAATGCTTCATACATGATGAAATGACGTTCGCTTGATGGTGTCACTAATTTCTTTAATAATTCTTCTTTTGTTAAAGTATCAAAGTTGTTCGCATGTCCAAGTCCGTAGCGTCCTGTCTCTAAGCTTCGGATCGCTTTCTGGAATGCTTCTTTGTATGTCTTACCGATACTCATAACTTCACCAACGGCACGCATCTGTGTTCCAAGTTTGTCTTCGACACCTTTGAATTTCTCAAACGCCCAACGTGCAAACTTAATAACGACATAGTCACCGTCTGGTACATATTTATCTAATGTTCCGTATTTTCCACATGGAATATCTTTTAATGTTAAACCTGCTGCAAGCATTGCAGAAACTAAAGCGATCGGGAATCCTGTCGCTTTGGATGCTAATGCTGAGGATCTTGATGTTCTTGGATTGATCTCGATAACAATAATACGGTCTGTCACTGGATCATGAGCAAACTGTACGTTTGTTCCACCGATCACCTGTACAGAATCTACGATCTTGTATGCCTGTTCCTGTAATCTCTGCTGACATTCTTCAGAGATCGTGAGCATCGGTGCGGAACAGAAAGAGTCTCCTGTATGCACTCCTAATGGATCGATATTCTCAATGAAGCAGACTGTAATCATATTTCCTTCTGCATCACGGACAACTTCTAATTCTAATTCTTCCCATCCAAGAATGGATTCTTCTACAAGTACCTGTCCAACTAAACTTGCCTGAAGTCCTCTTGCCATAACGGTCTTTAATTCTTCTTTGTTGTATACCAGTCCTCCACCGGCTCCACCCATTGTGTAAGCTGGGCGAAGTACCACTGGATAACCAAGCTTATCAGCGATCTTCAACCCATCTTCTACGCTGTAAGCAACCTCGCTTCGAGCCATCTCGATTCCAAGTTCATCCATTGTCTTCTTGAACTCGATACGGTCTTCTCCACGTTCAATACTATCTACCTGTACACCAATTACTTTGACATTATACTTATCTAAAATACCCTTTTTATATAACTCTTCGCATAAATTTAATCCGGACTGCCCACCTAAGTTTGGAAGTAAAGCATCTGGACGTTCCTTTGCAATGATCTCCTCTAAACGTTCTGCGTTCAGCGGTTCAATGTAAGTTTCGTCAGCTGTCTCTGGATCTGTCATGATCGTTGCTGGATTGGAGTTGACCAATACGATCTCATATCCAAGTTTACGAAGCGCCTTACACGCCTGTGTTCCCGAATAGTCGAATTCGCATGCCTGACCGATGATGATCGGACCAGAGCCAATGATCAACACTTTGTTAATATCTGTTCTTTTTGGCATAAAAATAATTCCTCCTTTAGACTTTATTATTATTATATAAGAAAATCAGTGAAATCGGAATCATTTTGTGAAGTTTTTTTAACTATATTAACTTTGGATTTTCTTACCAATTCGTAAGAATTTCTTAATGACAATTTATAAATCGTTTATATTTGTTTATATTCTGTATATTGAATCTCGAAATGGAAATGATTATACTATAACCATACCTCAAGGAAAGACCTAAAAGATAAGACAATAAAAGAATTTCAGGAAACATCCTACAGGTATAGTTTTTTCATATATATTTTTAATCCTCTCTTTTCAAAAAGGAAACCATCACACCCCAGATGGTTTCCTTTTATTTTTGTCAGATTTTCCCGCCTTGCTTTTCATTTTTGCCTATAATATAATGATGTTTGTTACTTTTTTATAGATTTTCAATAAAGAAAGAGAGGAACGTATGTTTTTACATACGGAAAAAAACTATGTTGGAAAACTTATTTAAATTAAAGGAGAATCATACCTCCGTAAAAACTGAAGTCATTGCTGGTATTACTACATTTATGACAATGGCTTACATCCTTGCGGTAAACCCAAGTGTGCTTTCTGCAGCTGGTATGGACCCTACTGCTGTCTTACTAGCTACATGTATCGCTTCCTTTATCGGAACTTTATGCATGGGACTTACTGCGAACCTTCCATTCGTACTTTCCGCTGGTATGGGATTAAATGCTTATCTTGCTTATACCGTTGTTGGTGTGATGGGTTATCACTGGCAGGTTGCTTTACTTGCTGTATTCGTTGAAGGTATCATCTTCATCGTATTATCTTTGACCAATGTTCGTGAAGCAATCTTTGATGCGATTCCTTTGAATCTTAAGAAGGGAGTTTCTGTCGGAATCGGTATCTTTATTGCCTTTATCGGTCTTCAGAACGCAAAACTTGTTATTGGAAATAAATCTACATTGGTATCTATCACAAACTTTACAAAAGATTTCCATACTGCTGGAATCTGTTCTTTACTTGCAGTTATTGGATTATTGATCACAGTCATTCTTTATATTAAAAAAGTACCTGGATCTATCCTGATAGGAATCCTTGCTACATGGGTGATCGGAATGCTCTGCCAGATAACAGGAATCTATGTTCCCGATTTCAAAACAGGTTATTACAGCCTATTCCCTACATTTGCAATGACAGATTTTTCAAAATTAGGAGAGACTTTCGGTAAATGTTTCCAGTATGACTTGGGCAAAGTCGGAATCTTTAATTTTATCGCCGTCGTATTATCTTTCTTATTTGTCGATCTGTTTGATACACTCGGAACTTTAGTCGGTGTCAGCACAAAAGCCGGAATGCTTGACGAGGAAGGTAAACTTCCTGGAATCAAACCTGCATTAATGGCAGACGCCGTTGCTACAACAGCTGGTGCGGTTCTTGGTACTTCTACTGTTACAACATTCGTTGAATCTTCTTCTGGTGTTGCTGCAGGTGGACGTACTGGTTTAACAGCTGTTGTTTCAGGATTCTTATTCCTGATCTCAACATTATTTGCACCGCTCTTTACAGCAATCCCATCATTTGCGACAGCCCCTGCGCTGATCATGGTTGGATTCTTAATGTTTGGAGCAATCTCTGATATCAAATTTACAGATGACAATATGACAGAAGCCGTACCTGCTTACCTTTGCATTATTGCAATGCCATTATTCTACAGTATCTCTGAGGGAATCTCTATCGGGATCATCTCTTATGTGATCTTGAATGTAGTTTGTGGTAAAGCAAAGAAGATCACTCCTTTAATGTACGTACTTGCAGTATTATTCATCCTGAAATATGCCGTTTTATAAGTATAGAAAAACAGCCGTATCATGATCGATACGGCTATTTTATTCTTATCTCATATTAAATTAAAATGCTTGTCCTACTGAACGATTCTTCTGACACCCCATACAGCTCTGTAATCAGCATTCCGAACACTGATTCCAGTGTCTTTGCTTCCTGCATGAATGATCTGGTTATCTCCAATATAGATCGCTACATGTCCTACACCGTTCACGACCTGATAGCAGATCAAATCTCCTGGCTGCTTCTCATCCCATGATACTGCTGTTCCTTCATATCTCTGTGCTGTTGAACTGTGTGGCAGTGAATATCCAAAATGTTTATATACCTGCATCGTGAATCCAGAACAGTCAACTCCATTCGTAAGGCTTTCTCCACCCCATACATAAGGATTGCCTCTAAACTGCATTGCGTAATCTACAACACTTTGTCCTGTTGCCGTTCCATAAGTTTCCCATGTATCTTCTTCCGGTTTTGATTCAGATAGATACTGTGAACTTACATAACAATAAACCCCACTATATCTTACCGTTGTCCATCCAGATCGTTCTCCATAACAGGTGATCTGTGTACCCTTCTTGTATGATCCTGCCTTTGCTGCACTTGTCGACGCTTTCTTACGGATCGTCAAAGAACTTGCCGTTACATATCTTGTATATGTATCTGTTGTTATATTCGCTGCTTTCTGTGCTGTTACAACAACTGGTTTCTTCTTTGACAGATATCTTGTTGCAATATATCGATAATATCTTCCATATTTGATCTTCGTATAAGATCCTTTCTTCTTGTAGCAGCGAACCTTTGCTGCTTTCTTGTATGATCCAACGATCTTTCCCTTATTTGATGCTTTTTTACGAACCACTACGTTATTGGCTGTTACATATCTTGAATAGGAAGCATATACATCATGTGTATGTGAACTCATGGATAAGACCACCATACAACATATACTTACTACACAGGAAATGAGGATTCCAGTAGTCTTTCTCTTCATATTTCCTCCCTTTAGTTCCATTTTTTACCGACTACTTCTAGTTTACTACCTCATTTTTCATATGTAAACCATTTCGTAATATTTTTTTCATAAATTCTTATGAAAAATGTACCTATTTGCAACATTTTTCATCATTTTGAATCAAATCTTTGATCGTCTGCATGGACAAGTCAATCGATGCGATCTCGTCCGCACATCGTTTTAATTCGGAGCGGATCATTATTTCGTCATTAATATTTTTCTTATACTTTATCTGGTGTTCAAGATTTGCCCAGAAATCCAGCGCGATCGTGCGGATCTGAATCTCTGCATTTAAGCTCAGGTCATTCAGATGAATGATCATATGATAACTTCGATATCCATTTGGCTTTGGATATGCAATGTAATCTTTGATGTTAACCACTTCTATATCATTCTGTAAAGTAATCCAATCTGATACTTTGTAAATATCATCTACAAATGATGTGATCACACGGACTCCTACTGCATCATTTACTTTTGAAACCGCATTTTCAGCATTTGGTTCTTCCCCCTTTTTCAAGAGTTTCTGCTTCATGCTTTCCGGACTTTTGATTCTAGAGCTGCAGTATGCGATCTTTTTCTTATTTTCGTTTGTTTCAAACTGGGTGATCAGATTCTTCAATTGTTCTTCTGCTTTTAATAAAACCGGATACTGTTCTTTATAAAACTCTTCGTATGTCATAAATCCTCCTGTTTTTCATATCTTTAAGATAACCGTGATCAAAAGAGAGTTCCCATCTTCACTTGATGCCATAATCTTCCCATGATGTGCTTCAACCACAGCTTTTGCGACCGATAAGCCAATGCCATAACCGCCGGTCTTGGAATTTCTTGATTCATCAGTTCTGTAAAACCGGTCAAATAAATGATCAATATTTTCTTTTGTCAGTGGCTGTGAGGTATTGTATATAGATAAAATAATATTTTTCCCTTTATGTGCAGCTGTCAGTCTGATCTGTCCCTGCTCGGTACAATATTTGACCGCATTGTCCAACAAAATGGAGATTAGCTGCCGGATTGTTTTTTCATCTCCTTTAAGTGACAACATCGGTTCAATATCTACCATAAAATTTTTTCCTTTGACCTTGGCAAGTCCTTGAAATGACTGAACTTCTTCTGATATTACTTCCGAAAATGAGAATTCGATCATCGTTGTTTTTGTCTGTTTTTCTTCCATCCGTGACAAATAGATCAGATTATTTGTAAGACCTGCAAGCCGCTTTGTCTGTACCTGAATATCATCAAGCCATTCATTCTCTCCGTATTCCATCTCTAAGATCGATGTATCTGCATCAATGATCGTAAGCGGTGTCTTGATCTCATGTCCTGCATCTGTGATAAAGCGTTTTTGTTTTTCATAGCTTTCTGCCACTGGCTCAATTGCCCGTTTTGAAAGCAACACCACCAAAATAAAAACGGTGCTAACACCAAAAATAGAAACAAAAAAGCTAGTGACAAGAAAAGTCTGAAATGACATCATGGATTTTGTACAATCCAGAAAATATATTTTTACTCCGTTTGAAGTATTTTCTTTCATATATCTGTATTTTGAAATGAATCCACAGTTCTTGTTACTTCTATTGATTTTTTGTGCATATTTAATCGCTGTTTCTTCATCGATCGCTGAGATATTATCGGTATCCGCTTCACATATCTGTCTGTTATTGCTCAAAAATACAGAAAAATAGCGGGACTCAAAGGAAGTTTCTGGTGATATTCCATTTGTCTTTTTATGTTGAGATTTATAGAGATTTTCTGGCAATTCTCCATCATTCTCTTTCAGGAAATCTAAGATCGTATCTGCATTATGACTCATCTCCCGGTAATTCAGCAAATTGATTGATCCAAGAATCAGAAATAATACAATGATCGTTGATGTCATGGAAATCGCTATAAATTTTATTCGAAGTTTTCGGATCATCCTCCCACCTCCAAAATATATTCTGCGTGACTTGCCTCTGTAATCTGAAGATTTGCGTGGAGTGCTTCTAATTTCTTTCTAAGATAAGAAATGTACATCCATACAACGTTCGTCTGTACCTGTTTTTCATCTCCCCAGATTTTTTCCAACAGACGTTTGTGTGTGATACTGTGGCCCTGATTACATAAAAACACCTCCATCATCTGAAATTCCTTATTCGCAAGACGAAAACTTCCTGTTGGTGATGTCAGTTCAAAAGTCGCCCTGTTTAATGTGATATTTCCGACATGCAAAATTGATTCTGTTTGTGTTGTCTGCGTTCTGATCATGGTACGGATTCTTGCCAACAATTCTTTTGCCGCAAATGGTTTTGTGAGATAATCATTCGCTCCAAGATCCAGTCCTTCTACTTTATCGTCAATCTCTGCTTTCGCTGTCAGCATCAGAATTGGAATCAGATTTTTCTTATCTCTGATGGTTTTTAATACTTCCAAACCATTCATCTTTGGCATCATAATATCAAGCACTGCCCCGTCATAATTGCCACTTTCAATCGCTTCTAATGCCGCCTTTCCATCATAGACAGCATCAGCCTCAAATCCATTTCTATTTAAAATCGTAACTAACGCTCTTGATAATGATCTTTCATCTTCTGCAAGTAATAACCGCATTGTGGAATTCCTCCTTTTTTGCATACTTCTCTGATTTTTGATTTATTATAGATGGAAAATGTTATGAATTTGTGAGAAATGGAATTGTTCACAGAACTTTGACATTTTTATGTATCTATCACCAGAAAAAGGCATCCAAACTTAGAATTTCTATGCTAAGCCTGAATGCCTTCTTCCTTATTATTTTACTTTTATTACTTTTTTCACTTCTGGACCGTTTCCGTATCCTTTTCCTAATGCTGTACTAATTCTGATCGTCAGCTTTTTACCTTTTCTTGCTCCATTAGGAACCCATACGGTATAACTCTTCTTGCTTCCTTTTACCCAGTTGCCAGCAACCCACATACCGCCAACTTTTGGTACTTTTTTCTTTAAAGTTACTTTTACTTTATATCTGGTATAAGTATAAGGTGGCACCCATTCATAACGTGAAACGCGTCCACCGATCCAGTGTTTTCGCCACCAGCCTTTCACTGTTACCTTTTTCCTCTTTACAACTTTTATTGACTTCACGGCTGGTTTCTTGCTAGATCCAGTTTTCATCGTTACTACATCAGATGGATCTCCTGTCATACCATTTGCATAAGACTGTAAACGGAACTTGTAATTTGTCAAAGGCTTTAATCCTTTTATCGTAACTGGATTACTGGTACCGCAAGAGTTGTATCCTATTGTTTTTGCTGTCGTCCATTTACCTTTTTTCAGGACCTGAATCCTTACGGAAGTGTTCCGTTTATTCGGATAATCTATCCAGAACTTCGCAGAATTATAACCAGTAGCCACACGTGGTTTCTTCAATTTCTCTGCCGGACTGATCACGTAAGTTGTAAAGGTCTTTCCATTTGTTGTCTTAAATGTGATCCATGCATGTCTTCCTGGTGTCGTAGCTTTTGATGGGATTCCATCATAATCAACTGTGTTGGAATTATACCAATCCCATGTCTTTCCACTAAGGTGATCATATACCTCGATGATCTTATCGTCAGAATTCGCTGGCATCGTCTGTGCTATAACTTTTTTCTTGCCTATATCCTCAAGATTGATCTCACTTGGTGAACAAGTAACTCCATTAGCATAAATCCAGTTGTGACCGTTTAGGTTGAACATGAATGTTGCCGGATAATAAGCTGACTTATCAACAGATATACATACATAATATGTATCCTTTGTTAAAGTTATCGGACCTGGATTCCACTGTTCTACCTTACTACTCAAGTCACTTTTTGCTGTAGCTTCTTTGTATATCATTTCACCACGAGAATTATACATTCGAATATAAGTATTGTTAAAACCAAAATGACCGCTTCTTTCTTTTTCAGCCAACTCAAACGTTGGATTGATCACTGCTCTATCACTAACATTAAACTTATACCAACGCTCATCTTTTCCTACCTGAGCTGTAACACCTTCAAAGAGACTGTACTGCATACCAGATAATGGAATTTCTATTGCTGTATCTTGATTAAGACCAATGGCTTTGTCTTTACTCTTTACTTCTTTATTGAGATACTCTGATTTCATAGTAATTGTAGCTGAAGTAGTATCTGAAGTTGAAGAAGCAAAAATAACTTCACAGGCATTCTCCATTGTCTGCCCTGGATACAGATAAAGTATATTTGCATCAGCCGGCACTGCATTTTCACGGCTAACACACTCATGACCTCCCACTTTTATCCGCATACGATAATTCTTACTCTTTGGTGTGACATTATTATCCAATGTTATTTTCACTGGTTTCGCTGTTTTATTAGTTATCTTAAAAGAATGCGTAGAATCTGATGATTTAGACACGGTAATAGATGATGATGGTTTTATACTTCCTGATTCATCAACATAAAAACTATGTTCCCCTGCGTTAACATCAATACCTGCTATAAATCCGAATCCAAACACCAAAGCACATAGCAGCAATGCCTTCATAAAATAGTTACATATTCGTCTTTTTCTCTCTTTTTTCATAATTCGCCCTCCTGTTTATTCTCCAACGAAGTTGGGTGGGTTTCCGTTCTAAAACCATTAAGTTTTCTATGAAAATTATAACAAATATGTTCTATTTTTACCCTGTCCTTAAGTACAGGTTTCTTGTTTTTGTAGTATATATATACTGAATTATCACATATATTTTTCTGGGCTGCTTGGAATAATAAAGTTCTTATTCGTGACTGCAATCGCAAGCCTTGTTTTATTGGCATATCCAGTTTTGGATAAAATATTGGATATATGAAACTTTACCGTTCTTTGGGATATGTGCATGCGTTCAGCAATTTCACTATATTCAAGTCCTTCACATACAAAGCGCAGCACTTCAATCTCTTTTGCGGTAAGCTCTGAACTATCAGCAAGCCCCAGCTTTACACTCGGTGTCTTATCCGGGAAAATACTTTCTCCTGCCATTGTTCGTTCTATTACATCGATCAGGTTCTCCGGGCTGATATCTTTATACCAGAAACTGTCCACTTTCGCTTCCTTGGCTCTCTTTAAATATCCGACTTCTACCATTGAAGTTACGATAATTATTTTTATGTCTGGGAATTCTGCTTTAATTTCTGTTGCCGCTTCTATGCCGTCTTTATTCCCCGCTGTGCATACATCCATCAAAATCAAGTCGATCTGTTCCCGTCTACAAACGGCCAGCGCAACATCTGCGCCATTTACGCTGGCAGAAAGTGCGTATTTGCCACTATCTAAAAGTATTCTTTCCATATTTTCACGAGGCATCCTCTGATCCTCTACGATCAACACTTTCTTCATTTTTCCTCTCCTTCTTCTGAAATGTTATTGTCAATGCAAAATACGGAATAGACTGTATCTGCATTTCCCCGCCATGGTCAAATATATGCCTGGAAAGATTATATAGTCCCCCTTTTGGAACAACTTCTTTCTCTGGTGCTACCCCATTATTTGTAATGCGAATACGATAAAAATCATTATTTTCCTGCATCGTTATAAAAAGTTCTGTCGCACCAGCATGACATACACCATTCGTCAGGCACTCTCTCATCGCAAGTATATATATATTGGCATAATCTTCGTTCTTCGGCAAAGACCCAAGGCATTCTATCTTCACACCAAGAGTTTTCGCATCCTGCAGAAATTGTTCAAATTCTCCTTCCCCAAAAGGCTGCTGATTATCATTCCAGATTGCATTTACCGCCTGACAAAGTAATCTGACCGCATCGCTGTAATCTTCACTTCCCTGCAATAAATTCTGCCGTATCGCTGTCAATCCCGCACCCATCTGATCATGCAGTTTTGTCTTGGCAGCAAGCACTTCCCTTTCTCTTGTCAAGATCAATACATTGTCAGAAAGATATCGAAGTTCCCTTGATATTTCTTTCAGCTTCTCCGTCTGCTTTGTCAAATTTATTTTCTCATGATATTGCTTTGTAACATCCATAAAAACAGCTTCTATATAAATCTTACCATCTCTGTCTCTGACTTCATTTTCCCGATAATCCCATACCTTCCCATCTGGGAAAATATAGGTGTCTTTTTTACCTGCAAGCCTGATCACACCGTTTTGTATACTTGTATGAAGTGCATCTCGTAACTCACTGAATTCTTGCAGATCTTTATGCGCAAGAATCCTAAAAAGCTGATATATCTGCGTATTGGCAAGTTTCACTGTTCCATCAGAATTAAAATAGCAGATGCCTGTCGGAAGAAGATTCATCGCTTCTTTGATCGAATTCCGATTAACTTTTTCTTTTGATATCCTTTTTAATCTGATGCCTTCCCAAATAAGAAAAAAATCAATGGCACCGACAATACACCAGATAACCCATATCGGAACAGGCAACACTTCATAATAGTTTGCTCCCTTATCGATCTGCCCGAACGAATATACCAGATGATTCAACAGGAAAAACAAAAGTAAAAGAACTAAAACATTCCAATTCCATTTCTCCAGGCGCATATCATAAAATATAATAAGCAAAAATAAAGCACCTGCCAGACTGAGCAACACCATCGTCATCAACAACGTCTGCATTACTTTTCACCTGCCTTTTTTATGGTAAATGTAAATTTCCATATACCGTCTTCATTTTCACCTTGATCCGTCTTGTCAAAGAATGAGTTCAGATCATCTTCACTTTCTACTTCCATACAAAAAACCATCTCTTCTCCACACGGACGAATCTTTACCCACATAAATTTAATAGAATCTACACAGGCTTCTAATATTGATTCAAAAAAGCTATAAATGCGAACCGCATCCCTCACATAAATACGCTCCCCTGCTGGGGCTGTAAGCGCACATTCTATCCCCATCAGCCTCAAGCTGCTAAAAGACTCCTCCAGACAAGCTCCAAGCTCTGCAATATCTGACACGGCTTCTCTTTCTCCAATAAAGATCAAATTCCCATATCTTTTTATGTATGTTCCGATCAAACTGATCTTAGCCAGCAGTCTGCGGCTCTCTGCAAGATCTTCTTCCTCTTCGTATCGAATCAGCAATTCATTCAACAGCCCGATCTGTTCAGCAGTCTGTGTCTGCAGTTTGTCATATAAGCGGTTCTTTTCCCGCAACATATAAATCTTTGCCTTTGTCTGATAATTTTCCTGTTCCAGACAATTACTCTCTTCGATCGTCTTTCTATTTTCTTCCAATCGATCAAGCAACATCATGATATCTTCAATATCTTCCTGCCATAAAATATGTCCGCCCTGAATCGGCCTGTTTTTGATCATTGTTTTCTTATCAATCCTAACTTCTTCCTTCTCCGCTTCCCTCATCACCATTTCTGAAAGCTTCATTGCATTAGCAGAAGTATATATGACATGATAATCCTGGTCTGTGATCTGCGCTCCCATTGTACATACTTCAAATAGCTGTTCATATCCTGTATTTGTCTGAATCAACCCGCAGTGAAGGCAGCTCTCAAATATACACATAAACATCAGACATAACGCCGCTGTGATATCTCCACCAATAACCTGCATCCACTCTGCACCACTTGCATAAATAATGGCATAAATAATAGAAATACAAATCCCTATGATCGGCAAATACTTCTTTCTCCGAGATGACCTGCACTTATAAACCATTAAAACAAATGCCGATACTGCACAAATAACATCCCACAACAGTACGATATAATATCCCCACGCATAACTGTAACCTTTATCCGTCCATACTTCACCTGCCGAAAAAGAAAACACGAGCTGATGAAAATCATTTGTCAAAACAAGCAAGGAGCAAAGCGTTGTAGGAATATATAACAACTTTGACCATTTCGGTAAAGTATACTCTTCTGGCTGTCCAAGAAGAACTGCCATCTGTACCGCCGCCTGGGGAATGAACAACATCGGCAGATAATAACTGTACCATGAGTAACGCTCTACATTTACATCCATCGCGAAAAAGTACTTTATACTACGCACAATAAACCAGAAAATCATTAGTCCTGATATAAAAAGCAGTGTATTTTTTGCGGCTTTTTGAACGACTCGCTTATTAATGCTGATCCCCCATCCAATATATAGTCCAATATAGATCAATGTTCGTAAAACCCCAGCGATAATATAAATATATCTTGAACTTACCTTGCCTAAAATACGGCATATTATTGCAGCGATCACCAATCCTGCAATAATAATTTTATTCAGATTTCTACTTTTCTGTCGTTCTTTTGTATTACAGCGCACATGCCACTTCCTTTATTTGAATGTTTATTTTAACACTTACATCATAGCAATTAATATTTTTATTGTCCACGTCTTTGACATATACACATAAAAAACTGTCTCTTATACACATCTCCGAGCCCACGAGACTAGCGCTCATCT
>ENA-OWYG01001065-OWYG01001065.1-human-gut-metagenome-genome-assembly--contig:-NODE-1065-length-14660-cov-6.202739_pt1 | contig 14660 bp, 11 predicted proteins | sample MGYA00249747_ERZ652080 | MGnify/ENA primary metagenome ERZ652080 (study PRJEB26925, sample SAMN05827071) | human gut metagenome | biome: ENVO:2100002; feature: ENVO:00000062; material: ENVO:00002003...
GTTATATATAACTATAGTCTTTAGATACTATATATTTATATAAAAGAAAATAAAAATACACTAAAAATATTGTTTTGTCAATCACAAATTAAAAAAACTTTTTGTATGGTGCTAAAAACCGCATAAAACCGTTGTTTCTTGGACTTTTAAAAAAAGAAATGCATGGTTGATTGATATTTGCCTGTCATTTGCCTGCGATTTGCCTGTGATACTACTATGCAAAAAGTCCTACAAGCCGCATAAAACCGTGGGTTCTAGCCTGCGATTTGCCTGCTATTGTGGTTGTCACGTTGCTTGTTATACATTATAAGAGGAGGGATGTTACATGGCATTAATAACTTGTACTGAATGTGGGAAAGAGTTCTCTGAAAAAGCTTCTGCTTGTCCAAATTGTGGATGCCCAACAGAGGAAATCTTAAAAGAATTAGCTACTGTTTCTACTGCTGATAATGAAGTTCCGCGGTATGAAATTGATGAAAAAACGATTGATATTGCTATAGAAAAAGGTATTGTTAATGAACCTAGTGATTTAATTATCACAGCAGGTAAATATACAGATAGTGGTTTTCTTTCTACACTAACACATATACTTTATGTAGCAAAAGACAGCTTCTATTTATGCCGTTTTGATAAGGCAGAAGAGAATCCAAAAGAAGATATTATTGTCAAACTGGATTATACAAATGATTCTATTAATCAGTTAACTTATGATTATGAAATGCGTAAATTTAACGGTAATTTTGGTTTTAATGCAAGCAAAATCAAAGCGGATAAAGACAGGTCTAGGGATGCTTACTATGAGATTTTGAAAAAGGTAGACAGCAAAAAAGCCGAAGATTTTTATAAGATTTTTTATCTGGATGCACCATACTGTCCTAAGTGTCACAGCTTGAATATAGGATATGAGTTTGTGCAGGACTCAGCTAAAACAAAGGGAAAATCTGAGGTCCGTAAAAAGAGTGTTGTGACTCGTGCAGGTAACAGTCTGGGGCGTGCAGGTATGATCGCAGCGACGGGCGGTCTGTGGGCATTAACACCTAAAAAGTCTAAATACAAAGAAAAGAAATCATCTAAGACAGATATTAACAGTAAACAAATGGCAATTTGCCAAGACTGCGGTAAATCTTGGGAAGTTAAATAACAATAAAAAAAGACCGTACCACGCCCGAATGTGGTACAGTCTCCAAAAACACTGTTTTTGATTTAATAAAGTCTAGCCAACTATTATTGTATCATTAACAGTGCGGTCACGCAAGGGTATAAAAAAAGAGCCACCGTGAAGACTAATAAGAATCGGTAACTCCTTTTTCCATAACATCGTTGGATTATAAAATATTAAATTATAGAAAGTTCATTTATATTGTAACACATCTATGTTATTTTTCAATCTTTTTAAAAACCACTCTTGCATGGCTGTTATTTTTGTACCCATTTTTAACTAATTTATAACTAAGGAGTGATACAATGGCAACAGCTAAATTTAAAAAAGGCAAAGACGGTTACTATTCCACTAACGTATGGGATGGCACATACAAGGATAACGGTAAAAAACGATACAAACACCTGCGGTCCAAGAAAAGCTCTAAAGATTTAGAAAGAATCGTAAAGGAGTTTGAGCAACTAAGGGACCAACGGCAGGCAATGATTGACTCTGATATACTATTTATTGATTATGCCAGACAATGGAAAGTCTTATATAAAGAATCTAACAGAGCTAACAATACAAATAAAATGTACGACAATGTAATTAACGTCCATTTTGACAGCATTAAATACATTAAGCTACAAGATATACAGCGAAGCCACTTACAATTGATTCTGAACGGTGCTAAAGGTAAACCACGGACACAACAACAAATAGTTATGACATTTAAGCAAGTCCTGCACTCTGCTGTTTGTGATCGCATTTATTCCGCACAATCATTTGCAGATATATTTGACAACTTTGAATCTATAAGTTACAAAGCGAAAGAAAAACGCCCATTGACACCAGACGAACAGAGAGCCGTTTTTAAGGCAGATTTTAATTTAATGGATAAAATATATGTCTATATCATTTACGGCTGTGGATTGCGGTGTGGAGAAGCCTTAGCACTAACAGAAGCAGACTTTGACCTAGAAGCACATACAGTATCTATCGACAAATCACACGACATATCAGACAACATACCAAAGAAAAAAACAGTAAAAAACATACAGAACGGAGAAAGAACATTACCGTTACCAGATAACGTATTCGATACAATCTCTAGTTACATAAAACAACTTAGAAAAGATGGCAGGAAATACTTATTCATAAATCGTGATTACAAACCTATGACAAAATCTGGTTTCCGCAGGATGTGGGGTAGAATCATAAAAGCAATGCAGGCGGTCAGTGAAAGTCCTATTGAGGATTTAACAAGCCACATCTTCCGCCACAATTACTGCACAAACTTATGCTACCAGTTTCCTAAGATTTCTATAAAGATGATCGCACGTCTTGTAGGGGATTCTGAAAAGGTTGTGTTAGAAGTATACAATCACTTAATGTTAGAAAAAGAAGATAGCATATCCGCTGTAAATGATGCCTTAAATTTGGAACGAAAAGTGGAACAACCGATGGAACGAAAAATGGAACAACTAAATGAAATGGTATCTTAGATTTTTGGAACATGGATGGAACATTGGAACACGGATGGAACAAATACTTTCCTAAACTTTAGATACTTTCAGTTACTTTTGAGGGTGTGATTTTTGGATAGGTCATACCCTTAAAAACCGCATAAATACAAGAAAAGCACGGTATTTAGCCATTTGGCAACCGTGCTTTTTAAAGTGAGCGTGCGGGGATTCGAACCCCGGACAACTTGATTAAAAGTCAAGGAATCAAATCTATGTTAAACCGCATAAACTCTATTGTTCTCAATTTTGGTTGGAACGAAAATGGAACATTCTCGCTTCAACGTTGTTTATAATATCATATCATTTTCGACATTGCAACTACTTTTTTCGATTTTTTTTCAAAGCCGTGCAAGTTTTCTTTCCTGCATATGTTCCAGACGTGTTCCATCCTAACTGTTTCCAGTATTTCTTCAAGGCTTGCGTTGTCTTTGCTCCCCAGATTCCGTCAATAGCTAATGGATGTTCGTTTGCGTATGTACAATTTGCGTTCAGCTTCTTCTGTAACCACTTGATCGCATCCTTGGAAGAGTTCTTTTTAACAACACTGTATGACACTTTCACGTTATCATATTTAGGTCGTCCATATCCTGCGATACGACTATTGCCTAAAGCATAAGACTTCTTGCACACTGCACCACCGTTTGGAATAACCGCTTCTCCATTGCTTGTGTTTCCCTCGACCGTGAACACCATCTCATCTGTGACTGCATACACAATTCCAGTGTGACAGATTCTTGTTGAGTTTTTGAAGAAAATCTGGTCCCCAACCTTTGGTGTTTTATGCCACTGGTCATTGTCTTTGAATTTTTGTGCTGATGTTGGAGTGTATGCACTGAATCCATGTAAAAGATTTTTTGCTACATCCTTGCCGTACGCCTGCACCATGCACCAGTCAACAAACATGTCGCACCAGTAGGCATCTGGACCGTTAATACCAAAGTATGCTCCGTACTTAGTGTAGTTGTTGCTACCTGCGTTCTTTGTCTTACTGTTCAGATTCTTATTGCTTTTCTTCTCTAAGTATCCAACTTCTCCTTTGGCTACTGTAAGAAGCTTGTCTACTGTATTCGCCATATTAGTTCTCCTTTTTGTACTCGATTACCTCTGCAATATCTGTCTTATTCTTTGCAAGCTCGCTGTCTCCGATACCGCTTGTTGTTGGGTCTACCAATACACCCACCGCTACTAAAATATTAAGGATGATACCTACAAGCTGTGATACGGCATCCTGTGCGATTGGTGCTGTGATACCTAAGATTCCTAGAATCTGATAGATAAATGCAATTAAGGCAGAAGCCAATGCTACTAATGTTGCTTTATTTTTGAAACGTAATTTAAGATTCATAGTTTCTCCTTTCATTTATTAAGTGTTTGTGTTAATATGTGAATGGAGATTTTCTTCTTTCTTAATCTCCATTTGTAATTTATTTACACCTTGCTTCATGCAGGGTGTTTTTTTATTTATACGTTAAATAGTGATTTTTCAAGTTTACAGTATAAAACCTATGGCATTGATGGATTTGCTATTAAAAAAAATAGTCAGTTAGCAATGATTTATATATGGTATGGCAAAAGTTTGACAGGCGGTAATACAAATCAAACTTTATTAACATTGCCCAACGGTATTACATTTAACAATGAAGTTTTCGCTCCTTGTGAAATCATTGACGGAAGTTGGACTCCACGTGGAAATACTGGGTACATAACTATACATAACAATACAGTGGACATAAGATGCAAAGATACAACATCTTACGGTGTCGTAATAGCAAATGTGATTGTTCCTGCATCATACATTAATATTTCATAGTTCTATTAACTAAATAATGATTTTTCTTTCGATTTTACATTAGTTTCAAACGGCAACTTAAAAACCTATTTGAATGTCTTTAAAGTCAAAAATAAGCTTATTATAATTGGTGGCATTGACGTTCCGTTTCGATGGGAAAAAACATATTCTTTTTTGACAATAAACGGATTGACTGCCGTAAAATCTGAAAGCTGTATGTTAGTACATGTTCAAGCGAGTGGACAGGAAATCACATTGTTAAACATTCCTAAAGGTGGCAATCGAGATTTAATGCATACACTAATTAGTGATTTAACTTATAAAAAGATTGCGTCAAATATTCCAAGTTCAACAAAATATACAATTCCAAGTGAATATAAAATGGCAATTCTTGTTGCAACAATTAATTATCCTAATGCAATAAGTCCGCAATTCACGTTCATGTTTCCAAATTTAACAGAAACAAATCGTATATCTGATGGTTACTGGTATGACAACACTTATCACGCAAGCTTTATGGCATGCAACGATGGAAATGTTGTTTACTTTGCTTCAAATTGGCAAGTAGTGTCTCCAACAGGTACAGTTACTTATGATGTTTATGCAAGGTAAGTTAATTATCAAATACGATTCCACCTTGGTCTATATATACTCTAGGTGGAGCAATTACCGTATAATATCCCCATTGTTGGAGATTACAAATTTGTATAGACGTACCGCTTGCACGGCAATACACGTTACTAGATATAATGTTTGATGTGCCGTCAATTTGAACGTTTGAACCACTTACATTTACTGTAATTAGAGAGCATATTGGACTTCCATTCCCGTTTCCATAAAGAAGCAAAGCAAACTTATCACATGTTTTTTGAACTGTAGTATAGTTTTCTATTGATATATAGAAATCATTACCAGAACCACTTGTTTTTAGCACAATGTTCCTTGATCTATTTGTTAAATCACTATTTAACGTAGAAATATCTGATTGTATTTTACTTATACTATCTTCTATATTTCCAATCCCTAATTTAGTTTTTATCAGAGACACGATCGTTGACCACTTAACCTTACTGGCGGTACTCCCACCAGTAAGCATGTAATCATCATCTGATATTGTCTTTTTCTCTGTTAAATCCGATATATGTACTAAAGGTATATTGATTGCCATAACATCACTCCTTAATTCAACTTGTTTTCTCTGACGTAGCTTCTGATAGCATCAATGTGCTTTTTAAGTTCTTTATCTACTACCCAGAAATTTTCTTTTTTATTCTGTGACAATGGTTCTCCTGTGTTATCGTCAATCTCATTGTATGTGTATGATACTCTGTCTCCACCGTCAATATTTAATACCATAAAGCTACTCAACTGTTTCATTTAACATTTCCTCCTGTTCTTTAATCAAATCGTTGATTTCTTCCATATATTCTTTCTCATAGTCAATCACTTCTTCTTTTTCTGAGTTATCGAATTTTTCAAGTCGTTCAAATTCATAATCTTTCTGAATTGCTTTGATTTCCCACGAGAACTTAAGATTTTCAGTACCTTTTACAACAAAGTAACTATCGGTCTTTTCTTCTACCCATATATCGCCTTGCCCCTCTTTCTGCAAGAATACTTGGTACTCAACACCTGTGTTTACTGTCTCTGAAAATATATCGTTAATGTCTATGTAACATTTTCCTGTATTATCAGTACATCCAGAACCTATATCCCCAAAATATGGGGTTGCTGTTTCATAACAATACTGCTTTCTTGTATCGTAATTTTCTGTATCTATGATTCTGTTTTTTGTTCCTGCAACAGACAAACTTCCGCCAATAGTAACTGGCTGATAAAAACTTGATTTTTCTTTTCCAAAATGAAATTTATAATTACTTACCGACCCAAGATAAAGTGATTCATCCGTCATATGCATTGTTATGTCTGTTTGTACTGTAATTGGTCCACTGCTGTTATTTTTTAATACAATCTCATCTGGGGACAAAATCGCACATGCACCAGTTCCATCCTTGTTTTCAGATAAATATATACCACCGAACACGTCTGGTGTTATACACACATATGATATTGGCTTTTCTCCCATGCCTGATATATAATGCGTTACGACTATCCCTTTCGTGTTTATGTCAACAATTTCATTGTCATTTGCATCATAAACGTGCATTTGTCCATTACCGTACGTGTTTGCTTTTCCACCAAGATTTAATGTTCCACCTCTAGCATAAGTAAAGTTGATATACAACTTACCGTCAGACCCACGATAAATACCTTGCCATGCTCCGTCGTTGGTCAGCAGATTGAATATATCTTCGTGAGTCAGTGCATCTACGTCAATGGCTACTGGAATTGTCTCAATATCCAACACCTGTGAAAATCCACCTGCGGCATACATCGTACACCTTAACGCTGTAAGATTTCTTGAGATACCGATACCACTTGAACCGCTTGCAGTAACACCGCTTGAACCACTTGCTAGCACAGAGTACAGTGCATGGGTAATGTCAGTTTCATCTGAGGATGAAGTATAAACGGTCGTGTATGTATCTCCGTCCGTTGTTTCCTCAATCTTGAATCGACACTTATAAGCTGTACGTGCTGTTGCTGTACCGTCACGGTAGTAACCAGATAATGTAATGTAGTTCGGCACAATCGTGTTGTCCGCAGACATTTTCACGATACTTGACGATGTTTCCATGAAGTACGTTCTTCCTGCACTTCCTTGCGGACCAGTTGCTCCCGTATTCCCTTTATCCCCTTTAGCTCCTTGAATACCCTGTTCGCCTTTAATCTTCGCCCAAGTATAAGAAGCTACTGTCGTTGGATCGTTTAGGTTGTAATCTGTGCAAGTACCAATGTAATCTCCTACCGTTTCGCCAGAATTGGAAGTAAAGGTTTTTCCACCGTCATTTGAGTATTTGATGTGAAGATAAGATGTTTTTCCATCAATACCGTTAGTACCTGCGATACCCTGTGTACCTTTTTCTCCCTGCAATCCTTGGAATCTTGCCCATGTATATTTAGATGGGTCGCTTGAATCGGCTTCTGTAAAGTCCACGTATGTTCCAATATAGGTAGATGGGGTTTCAGTCATTTGAGAAGCTGTTGTGGGTTTTGCCACAGAACTATACTTAATGTGAAAATATGTTGTATCTCCACTAGCACCCTTAGGTCCTTGGATTCCTTGTTCTCCTTTTGGGCCTTGAATACCTTGTAGACCCTGTGGTCCTTGGTCGCCTTTTTCGCCCTTTTCTCCTTGCGGACCTTGGATTCCCTGTTCGCCCTGTGGCCCTTGAGGTCCAGTGGCACCCTTTTCCCCTTGCGGTCCAGTAGCACCAGTTTCTCCCTTTGCACCCTGTTCTCCTTTAGCTCCCATCTTACCGATGGAATATGTTGTGCTTGTGGTTTTATCAGAGTAAGTATATATGGTCCTCGTCCACAGATATTGATTTTCTGCAACGTTTGGCGGTGTTTTGCTCCATGTTCCTGTTGGTGCTACCGTTCCGCTGTTGGATGCTTGATAAGTCGTTTCAGAACTTGTGATACTTCTACCGCTTGCTCCAGTTTCTCCCTTATCTCCTTTTGCACCTGTCTCTCCAGGGATACCGCCTTTTAATTTAGCAATGTCAAATCTTTTCGTAACAGAATATGTATTTAGGTAATTTGCTGTAATATCCACCCATCCCACGTCTGTTGTTAATGCTGTCACAGTGTATGTGTGAGTTGAATTGTTCCAAGAACCTACGACACCGCTTGACTTCTGCACATTATAAGTACAGTCGTTAGATATGTCGGTATGACCGTACAAAACCTGTGCTGTCGTGCGGCACTCTGGAAACGTTGTGTACTCTCCCTTATAATCTGTCGTGATTGCTTGATAATCGTTGTCCAGATTGATAATCATTGCACGAGATTTTCTGGCTTCTTCCAGTGCCTTATTGGCTGTCTCATCGTCCGTGTACTTGTTAAGCTTCTGCCAGTCTGTTTCCACATAGCTTGCACCCTCTCCCCTTGCTACCACGCAAGTAAGGATGTCTCCGTTCTGTCCTTGATTCCACATATCTCCTGTGTCATAAGGTGGTGTAGGCTGTGTTAGGAATACACGGCACTTACTGTTAGCTGTAGACTGTGCAAAAGATGCTGTCTGCAATGCTTTTGTGACGTCCGTATCTTGTACTAACTGCCACTTCCATGTATCGCCGTCTTTGAAAAATCTGTAAGCATAACCTTTAGATTTCCAGTAAAACAAATCTCCCTCATGCTTCTTTTTATCATCTTCTGTTGTCCAGTCAGAAGCAGGGATGTTTTTTAGAGTTGGCTCATAGTCGTAGTAGAACGTCTCGATCTGTCCGTCAATCTGGTTCTGTAGATCAGCTACACTTTTTGTAACTGTTTCTGCAAAGTCTGATACTTTACCGTCTGCATAGTTCTTAGATTCTTTCACTGCATCACTGATCGCATCGGGTGCTGATTTACCACCGATTGTGACGTTATCCCCAGAAATCTTTACAGTACCAGTCTCCATGTCTGCATAGAAGATGATATTTCCAGATTTATCTTTGACAGTTAATGCACCAGTGTTGATATAATCTGCATTAATACCCTCTGTATAAAGCAATCTTGCTACCATTTCCCCAGTGATCGTAAATCCGTAAGGATATGTCTTACCACCATCAATAGAGAATCCGATAACTTCCGATGTCAATTTAATAACATTCTTTGATTCTACTAATGTTGGTTTGTCATGCAAGTAATATATAGTCGAACCATCTAACAGTATTTCCTGCGTTGCATACATTCCATTACTGTTTTTTAATGCTTCTTGCATCTTATCTAAAGCATTTTGACGGTTATTTCTTTCCTGCTCAACTAACTGTTTACCTTGTATGATCGCTTTTTGATTACTTGATGTGTAGTTGCTCTGGTTACGCAATGGAGATTCTGCACTATTCTTTAATGTTGTATATCCGAAGAATACAAAGTTTACATCTGTTAATACTGAATAGAAGCTATTTTCTCTCCAATCTGTAACTTTAATCTTATCCATAAACTCTGCTATTGGATAAGATATATAGTCCATCGTAAAAGCTCTAAAAGTCACATTTTCAAACTTTTCATAAATCCACGAAATAAGTGTCTCTTCATGCCCTGTTACAAGTGGGTTCTCTACAGATAAAACATAACCATCTTTACCAACTTGTACCGTTTTTTCTGTGTCACTTGTATTGCCATCATCGGTTGTAGTAACCTTTTGTGTCGTTCGAACGCCTGTTACCTGCACATCGTTCGTATCACTTGTCAGATTATTGTAATCAACCAATTTATGAATATTCTCATTATCATAATCAAAATCATAGGTCATTATCTGCAATCGCCCTGTGCGGTCAATTCTTGCATTTCCGCAGGCAATCATTGCAATAAATCCTATAATCTGTCTGTGCGTGTACTCGCTAGATGGCATGGTTGGTATTTGGAAATCGTTATGTAAAAAGTTACTGTCTCCAATCAAGATACCACAGGTATCACAACTATCTATCAATACACTCTTTGCTGTCGCAGGAAACGTCAATGCTGTGCTGTATGCCTTATCTGCTTTATACATATCATCGTATCCAACAATTGTTACAACACTTCCATAGGTTTCTGGTTGAGTGACAGTAAATGTACCGTATTCAATTTTTTCTGTTGTCTCTGATAATTCAAATGTTAGATACAGTCTGATTTTTGCTCCGAAGAAGTCATAATTGGATAAGTGATCATCGTCATTCATGATTTCTAACTGTACATTACGGCTGAGTGCAACACCTAAAGGAATGGTGTTAGCACCTGCCGCATCGACCAGACTATTATTATCTATTGAAAAATCATCTTCTCCTAATGGCAGTACAGTTCCATTCGCAAGCGTTACTTCTGCATTGCATTTAAAATCTTGTCGTTCTGTCATTAGCTGTTTAAATTCATCACTTACATTTATCATATCGGGTTAACCCCCTGCATATTGAAAGATATACTTGATACTTTTTCATGGTTATTTTTAAGTGTTTTTATCTTAATGTCCGATACCTGTCCGACATAAAACTTTGCTGTTCTCCACTCTCCGTAAAATACAGAAAAATAATGTAAATCAAAAGATTTACCACGTGCCACCATTTCTAATATTTCCGTAACCTTAGACATTGGCACATCCGATGCACTGTATGTAAATCGCTCTACTGTGAACATCGGGGTAAACTTTCCTTTACCAGACTGTGCCCTCGTGCTACCTTGCGTATAGGTAGTTTCAAAAGCTACGGCTGTGTCTGAATCTGGTTGCCAGACTTTTTTATTATTGATTTTTATATAATCCTGTGCCATTTTTTACTCCTTTCTACGCAAGGCTGAATGGATTTCTACCATTACTCATTTGTCTTAGTTTTGCTTCTTCGATAAATTCATCAAACAACGTCCTGCGGTTAATCTGTGCTGTGAAATGATAATCCCCACCATTGTTACCGCTGTTGTCTGATTCTAAGGACTTCGTAACAGATAATAGCTGTTCAAGTAAATTAAGTACGTCATTATTGTTACTGTTTGTGCTGTTCTGCTTTTGTGCGATCACTGCGGATGCTTTCGCAGGTATTATCTTACCTGTAGCAATCTCTGGTGTTCTGAACGGTACATTTGCCAACTGTTCAGACTGATTCATAAGGGTTTTGAGTGTATCTGGAAAAGCTTTTTCCAAACCTATTGTAATACCGGCAGGAATCATCTTACCTACCGTATCTCTCATAAGTCTTGATGGAGAATGGATTCCAAAGAAATCTTTCACACCCTCCCACGCCTTTTGTGCAAGACCTGTCATTTTATCAACCAAAATCCATGCAAAATCTCCAACACCTTTTGCAATACCTTTTACTACATTCATTCCAACGCTGCCCCAATCGACATTTTTAAATGTAGTTTTCATATCTCTTATCGCAGATGTAGCTTTTTTTGATAATTCTTTAGGAAGATTTTTAACCGCTTCTATGATATTGGTCAATATTTTCCCTGCCGTTGTTTTAAGTCCAGACAATTTCCCAGTAATTCCATTGCCTATCCCTTTAATTCCGTTTTCTCCAAGTCCTTTGAGTTTAGACGGTAAATTCTTTATCGCATCAATCAAGCCATTGTATGTATTCTTCATAGCATCAACCGCAGTATTTTTTGCATTCATAATTCCGTTTTTAATACCTGTGATGAGGCTTTTTCCAAGTGATAGCCAATTATAAGCTGTAAATACACTGACGATTGCCTGCACAATCTTTGGCACGTTTGCGATCAATGTCGGTATTGACTGGATGAGACCTTTGAGCAAGATTGCGATAAGCTGTACTCCTGCAAGTAATATCTTAGGGGCATTATCGTTAATAACGCCTGCAATATTAATCACAATCTGTGGTACATTTTTGATGATGTCTGGCATTGCTTTTGCTATACCTTTTGCAAGATTTAACATAAGCTTTAAACCAGAATCTACTAATTTTCCTGCATTGCTTCTTAAGTTTGCAGTAAAACTCGTCAATGCTGATAATCCCTTACTAATAAACTGCTGTGTCCCATTTGTAATACCTTTTGCCAAGTTATCCATAAAAGACACACCAAGCTGTGTTAATGCCGTGATTGCTTTTCCTGCAACAGATATTGCACTAACAAATATTCCAACCCAATCAATAGATGTTAATAATGTTGCTAATTTTGTGCCAAGCTGTGACCAGTTTGTTGTAGTAAGTGCATTATCTAATGTTGTTAATATTCCTAATGCTAATCCAGATAAGCTTGTACCAATAGACTTAACATCTATCTGGTTGATCGCACCATTCAAAAATCCACTTATTGACGTTCCTATCTTTGCCCAGTTAAGAGTATTTACAGCTCCCTCTAACATTTGAAACGGAACATTTATTTTATTCGCAAACAACCGCCCTACATTATTCCAATTCACTTCATTGAATAAACCGTTGATACCTGTTGCAATTTTTAAACCAAGATTTTTCCAATTGATTCCCTCTATCAACAGATTCAGTGTGTTGACAATTGTATTAATACCTGCACCCACAGTACGTCCCATTAAATCCCAGTCTATGTGATCAACAAGACTATTGAATGTCCGTGTAAATGCGTTCACAAAATATGTAATCTTCGGGCCTACATTATCCCAATTGATGGCATCATAGATTTTTTGCAATCCTTTATTGATACCAGATGCAATGTAAGTCCCAAGTCCCTCCCAGTCCTCTTTTTTTATGAGGTTCTTAATTTTCTTAGCAATGTCCGCAATAGAAGATTCAATAGGAACTTTCTCAAACATATCTCCAATGGATGGACCAGTGTAACCACCGCCACCACCTCCACCGCCTGCGGATGGGGTAGAAGAACTAGGGGTATCGTTATCTTTTTCTTTTTGGTACTGTCGGATTTCATCCAGTCCAGAAAGATATGTCTGTATCTCTTTATTTGCTTTTTTTGTGGCATTTGCGTTATTCTTTGTGGCTTTTGCCGCCTTATTAGCACCACTGGATGTTTTATTCAATGATGCCGCATAATCTTCTTGTACGGCTTTCGCTCTTGTAAAAGATTTCTGTCCTGTCAGTGCCGCTATAAACATTCCTATATACGTGATTGCTTTCGATAACATATTCATGAATGCCGTTAATATAGGTGCAACTACGGACAAAATCGGTGCAAATGCTGTTGCCAAACTGTTTTGTAACTGAGTTAATGCTGACATCATAGAAGATATCGAAGCATTAGTAGCAGACGAATACTGTGCAAGGTTATTGATGCCTGTCATGATTCCACTGTTAACTTTAGAAATCATTCCAAAAACGGTAGAATATAATATACTCATACCGACCATTCGGCCAATAGAAAATCTTGCATTATTAGCACTGTTTGTAGTGCTTGTGAAGTTCTGTGCCAGTCCACCAAGACGTTTTCTAAGTCCAGATACGACTCCACCCATCCTACTAAAGATAGATGAAATACCGCCTGTCTTTGTCTTAGCACTGTCCGCAGACTGACTGACATTCTTAAATGATGAACCAAGCCTACTATTTGTGTTAACAAGTCCTTTTTCTTTTGCATCAGTCTTAGATATTTCCTTATTTAATGCATTTAAGGCTTTCTCACTTTCTTCTGATGCTGTCTTTGCGTAATTCCCTGTAATCGGTGCAGTACGTACTTTCTCTGTTGGTTGTGCAGTTGTTGTTCCGCTGTCTAGCTGTTTTTTCTTCGCTAGTAATTCGTCATATTGTCTGCCGAGTTTTTCCGCAGCACTCTCCAACGCTAAAAACGCAGGGGAAGAAGTTGCATTCTGATTTCTTGCAAAGATTTCTTGCTGTGCCGTTGCTACCTGCTCAAACTGTGTATCAAGACGTTGCAAGGAATCTTCAAGAATCTGATATGCTGTTGTCTTGATATTTGAATTGCTGATTTCATCCTGCAATTGTGTTGTTTGTCCTAAATCGGTGTTTAAGGATTCAACACTCGTTTCTGTACCTGTGATTTCTGCATTTAATTTTTGTAATGCTTTTGCACTCTCTTCGCTTGCAAGGCCTGTTCCACCAGTAAGCTTTGCACTTTTAGGTAGACCACTGTCTGTACTCGCTGTCGGTGCTTCTAACTGCTTTTTCTTTGCAAGAAGCTCTTCGTATTGCTGATCTAGTTTAGCCGCTGCACTTTCCATTGCTTGAAACGCAGGAGAAGAAGTTGCACTCTGATTTCTGTTGAATACATCCATCTGTGCTTTTTCCAACTCTGCAAGCTTCTGTCCTGTGGTTTCTATCGCTTTATCTAACGTATCAAGTGCAGTCGTTTTAATGTCGATGTTATCAAGTTTCTTTTCTGCCTGTGTGGTCTTTTCCAGTTCCTCAGCCACGGTCTTTGCTTTTTCTTCGACAACATCCATACCTTTTGTATCTGGTGCTTTTATACCGCCACTCATGGCTTTTTCCATTGATTTCCCAATGGTTTTCACTTGATTGGATAAACGTTTTAAAAGGGATGCGATTTCTTTCACACTTGCTTTTGCTTCGGTTGTATCAATCTCTGTTTTGATATAAATACTTCCATCCGCTTTTTGTGTAGCCATTCAATCACGCCCCTTTCCCATTCAGTAAATCGTTCAAACGTTTCTGTTCCTGTCTCTTATACACATCTCCGAGCCCACGAGACTAGCGCTCATCTC
>ENA-OWYG01001067-OWYG01001067.1-human-gut-metagenome-genome-assembly--contig:-NODE-1067-length-14650-cov-5.640973_pt1 | contig 14650 bp, 10 predicted proteins | sample MGYA00249747_ERZ652080 | MGnify/ENA primary metagenome ERZ652080 (study PRJEB26925, sample SAMN05827071) | human gut metagenome | biome: ENVO:2100002; feature: ENVO:00000062; material: ENVO:00002003...
TCTTTCGCACTCTGCTGAACTGTCTTAAATGCATTATTTACGAGGATTGCTATAGACGGTCGTAAATTGCAGGCAAGATATGGAACATAAAAAAGTATCTGATAAGGGGGTATTAGATCATGTCTGCTTATCAGATACTTTGTTTATGCTTCTGGCTGTGTTCGTGTCATCAGTTGATTAGTTTGATATTTACGATCAATTCTCGAAAAATGTGACAGTAAAACCATCAGTTCCTATAGTTACGTCAGAAATAGTATCATTATCCCAGAGAGCATCCGTAATGACCGACTTTAAGGCTTCGTCCAGAATAAGATTAAATTCTTCTTCGATAAGTGAGAATGGAACCAATTTCTGGACTTCTGCACATTCCAGAATAAAATTAAGTATTTTTTCTTCCATGATAAATCCTCCTCGTAAAATTCCATACAGCATATATTACAATAGACAAAGCAATCTGTCCACCTTAGATTTTATTTTTGATAATTCATTATGGTACGATACAGGTGGCGGTATATGACAACCGATTAGAAATTACTTCTCCAGGAAAGCTGCCAATGGGACAAATATTCATATCGGATGTACCTTGATGGTGGAAATATATAGCTAATTATTCAGAACTTTCATAGACAAAACGGATTCCATCGTATATACTTTGAGTAGAAACGAAAAAAGAAAAGTAACTGTTCATGATAGTTTGGAGTATCTGCGTAATGAACAGCTACGGGAAAAAGAGGAATAGTTATGTTATTGGTAAAGAATGCAGAGGTTTACGCACCGGAATATCTCGGAAAAAAAGATCTTTTGATTGGCGGAGGAAAGATTGAATGTATACAGGATTCCATCGGAGAACTGCCTGTGGAATGTGAGATACTGGATGCAGAAGGAAAAATTCTTACACCCGGATTTTTAGATCAGCATGTACATATCACCGGGGGCGGCGGAGAGGGAAGTTTTCATACGCGGACACCGGAATTACAGATGTCGGAGCTGGTAGAGAACGGTATCACAACAGTGGTGGGACTTCTGGGTACAGATGGTATTACCAGGAGTGTGGACAATCTTTACGCAAAGACCCGGGTACTTTGTGAAGAGGGCGTGAGTGCTTATATGCTTACAGGTGCTTACGGATATCCCAGCCCGACGCTCACAGGCGAGATAGATCGAGATATTGTATTTGTGAAGGAGATTCTGGGTGTGAAGCTGGCAATTTCTGATCACAGGGCACCTAATGTGACGGAGGATCAGCTGATTCAGATTGCAAGCAAAGCCCGTGTGGCGGGAATGCTCAGTGGAAAGCCAGGCATTGTGGTGCTTCACATGGGAGATGACAAGGCTGGTCTGGCTCCGGTATTCCGGGCACTGGAGGAGAGCTCCGTTCCCGTACGGATTTTCCGACCCACTCACGTGAACCGGAATGAAAAGCTGTTGGAGGATGGATATGAATTTTTAAGTCAGGGAGGCTATATTGATCTGACTTGTGGTATGCACACTTCACCGGGAGAATGTGTTCTGGAGGCGAAAAAGCGGGGATTGCCCACAGAGCATATTACCATGAGCTCTGACGGACATGGAAGCTGGTCTAATTATGCTGAGGATGGCAGCCTTTTAGAGATAGGTGTGTCTGGTGTGGATGCGCTTTATAAAGAGTTGAAATATATGGTGCAGGCCCTTGGAATGAATCTGGAGGAAGCATTGCCTTATATGACCTGTCAGGTGGCGGAGAGCCTGGATTTACAGGGAATCAAGGGAATTGTGGCAGAAGGGGCCGATGCAGATATGTTGTTGTTTGATCAGAACCTGACGCTGGATACCTATGTGGCAAGGGGAGAGATCTTTATGAAGCATGGAGAGGTACTCCGAAAAGGAACTTACGAGAAATAAAAGATAAAAAAAGGTAACTGGTCAGAAATCGAACTGCTATGAAAAGAGAATAAAAACGAAACCGGATATATGGTTTCCTGCGGGAAAACTGTATATCCGGTTTTTTGTCTGGAAATCAGGATGGCAAGGTATCAATAAAGATCTGACGTTCTGCTGGCGATACACTGTCGATGACGAGACAGGAAGCCAGAATATTGAGCATGGCCATGGGCACGGTCATGGAGTTGTAAAACAGCTTCGTAGAAGTGGGGCAAAGCAGCAAAAGTGTGCTGTGTGCTGCCGCCGGAGAAGTATCACTGTCGGTGATGGTCAGAATCGGTACACCTGATTTTGCCGCTTTTTTAGCAATATTTCCAATAGGAAAATAATAACGGGGGAAAGAGAAAAAGATTACCAGATCACCATCCGTCAGCTGTTGGATAGTCTTCTGGGTCAATTCCAGATCTGATAAATCAATCAACACAGCATTAAGGTACAGGATTTCCAGACGACCCTGCAGAAATTTACCGGGTACCAGGGAAATATCATGGGCAAAAATGTAGATACGGCTGCTTTTTCGGATTTCATCAGAAGCCTTTATCACAGATTCCAGATTGATGTTAGCAATAAAATCAGAGAAAACTGTAGCCTCTGTATTGCAGATTTCATGAAGGATCCGTTCTCGTTCGGAGGCTTCGCCTGAGGTACGCTCTGGCAGAAAAAAGGAAGAAGAGGAGGCCTGCTTAATCATTTTTTGGGTATAGTCCCGAAACTGCTCCTTTAAGTCCAGAAAGTTGGAGTACCCCAGTTTTTGACAAAAACGAAGCAAAGTCAGCTCGGAGGTACCGGTCTGATGGCTTAGCTGTGCCAGTGTAATGTAGCTGATTTCCTCCGGATTAGCAATTAGATAATCTGCGATTGTTTTCTGCTTTTTTGTCAGGGCAGGATAAAGTTTTTGAAGATGCTCTAAAATATCCATAGATATTACACGATGTCCTTTCTTTGCATGGCGCATGCAATGTTTTATATTTTTTTTATAAAAATATAAGTAAAAACTTTACAAATTTATTATAGCATGTATAATGGAAAATATAAAGTAAAGTATATACTTAACAAAAAATCGAAAGAAAATCATAGTATATATTACATGATTTTCTTTCGAAAGCAAAGGAGGAAAAAGGTTATGAAGAAACTTTTTGAGAAACACTTCGAACGGACATGGTTGATTATTTTTCTGGTTATGTTTGTATTCATTATGATTCCGTTCCCGTTTTTCTACAGCGAGACGTATATTCCCGCATTTGGTGGTGTTCCGCTTTATATATTCGGATGGATTGTTCACACTGCCATTACATTTGCGCTGATTATTATCTATTACCGCATGTGTATGAAGAGAAAAGAATATCACACTTATGATGAGGAGGACAAATAAATGAATGGAGCAGCAGTAATTCAGCCATCACCAATTCCTTTCTATACAGTGTTAGTACTTTATCTTGGAATTATGGCATTTATTGGTTGGTATGCAGGACGTAAGACGAATAGCATTGGCGATTTCTTCGTATTGAGCGGAAAGGCTGGTGTATTAGTAAGTGGTATTGCATATTTCTCAACCCAGTTTTCTATGGGAACCTTTCTTGGTACACCGGGAACCATTTACGGTGTAGGCTATGCAGGAATGGCTATCTCTGTACCTGGAGCTGTGTTCTGTATGATTCTTCCGGCTCTTCTGATTGGCCGCAAGCTGATTACCCTTGGTCATAAATATGGTTTTCTGACCATGGCTGATTACTTGACAGATCGTTATCACTCCAAGAATATGAGCGGTGTTTTGGGCGTGATGATGCTCTTCTTCCTGGTTCCGATGATGGGTGCACAGATTATCGGAGCAGGCGTTATTGTACATGTATTTACCGGACTGCCTGAATGGGTAGGCGTTGTGGGAATGGGTATCATTGTCATTCTCTACTGTATGACTGGTGGTATGAAAGGTGCCATGATGACAGACGTTATCCAGGGGTCTCTGATGATTGCTACTGCAGTGGTTACTTTTATTGTATCTATAGTAATGGGTGGAGGTTTCTCCAATATTAACCATACACTTCAGAGCATGAATGAGGCTTATTTGACTTTCCCGGGTGCCAATGGTTATATGCCTTGGACTTATTATGTATCCAACATTGTGCTATGGTCGTTCTTTACCATGGGACAGCCTCACCTGTTTACCAAGTTCTTTGCCATGAAGGATCATAAGACTATGTTTAAAGCAATTCTTCTTGGTACTGCAGGTATGTTTTTCTCTGCAACTCTGATTGAGTGGGCCGGTGTAAATGGTATTGCTTCCATTCAGAATATTGAGAAGGCAGATCAGATTATTCCTATGATTCTGCAGAGAGGCATGAATCCTTTCCTGGCTTCCATTTTCATCGCAGGTATTGTGGCAGCAGGTATGTCCACAATCGATGGTATTCTGGTAACGACTACCGGTGCTGTTACCCGTGATATTTATCAGAAGATTATCAATAAGAATGCTACAGATGAGGCTGTTATGAGCCTGTCTAAGGTAGTGACTGTAATTATCGGTATCGTTGTAATTTGCTTTGGTGTATTCCAGCCAGGCAGTATTTTTGAGATTAACCTGTTTGCATTCTCAGGAATGGCAATTTTTGTAGTGCCGATTCTGTTCGGAATTTATTGGAAGAAAGCAACAGCGAAGGGAGCAGTCGCAGCAGTTATTGTAGGTATTATTTCCCTGTTGCTCTTTACTCTGAATCCGTCAGTCAAAGCGCTGGCTATGGGCTTCCATGCATTGTTCCCGACTACCATCATTGCTTCTATTGTAATGATCGTCGTAAGTAAATTTACAAAAACTCCGCCGCAGGAGACTATTGATCGTCATTTTACAGTATAAAAGTTAGGAGGCGTATTTAAAATGTATCTTGCAAAAATGACTACAGCACAAGCAAAAGAGGCTTTTGAGAAGGATCCGATTATTGTGATTCCGGTGGGAAGCACCGAGCAGCACGGAACACAGGGTGCGTTGGGAACGGACTTTATGGTACCGTCCTATCTGGCGGATCATGTGGAGGATGTAGATAACGTAATCGTAGCACCTACTGTTCCATACGGTGTATGTCCTTATCACTTAAGCTTTGAGGGAAGTATTAATATTGGTTATGAGGGACTGTATATGGTTCTGCATGGCATTATGGACTCTTTGATGCAGCATGGCGCAAAACGTTTTGTAGTTCTGAATGGCCATGGCGGCAATACTCCATCCATTGATCGGGCGGCTCTGGAGGTATATCACAAAGGGGGCGTATGTGCAAGTGTAGACTGGTGGAGTCTGGTGGCTCAACTTGACAAGAAATTTGATGGCGGCCATGGTGATGTTCTGGAGACCTCAGCTATGATGGCAATTGCTCCGGAATCAGTACATCTGGAACTTAGCAAGCCTATCAATGCACAGGATCCTTCTGAGAATATGAAAGCAGCTTATATCCAGGCAGTTAATTTCAAGGGTGGTATCGTACGTCTTGTGAGAGATACCAAAGAAATTGCTCCAAGTGGCTGGTTCGGTCCTTTTGATCCGAAAGATTCTTCCGCAGAACTTGGACAGGAGGCCCTTGATTTGGCAGTATCCTATATCCGTGATTTTCTGGAAGAAATGAAGCAGATAGAACTGTCTTCCTGATATATATCTGAAGGGATGGGGGTGTCGTAAAATCATCAAATTAGATGATTGAGCGATGCCCTCGCTTTATATGTGTAAAAAACCGGAAAGAATCTTTTGAACTGTTAGATCTTTCTGGTTTTTTATGTACTTTAAGCAGTTAGTCTATGAAAAATAGGTTAGCTGCTTTTTTTCGTCTCAAAAACAATTATCTTTGAATCAGTTATAATAATTTTATGAAATTCATCATATTACCGCTGGATAGTTCTATGCCAAATTGCACATTATAACATACAGAACAGGAGGAATGCTTATGACATTGGAACAGGCTATACTGACAATGATTAATGACAAAATGCTTGATAATGGACAGATTTCCGAAAAACTGCACAGCAGTATCCAGAAAGACATTATAACCTTGAGTACATTCAATACAGTAGTCGCGAAGAATGGAGAACAGATGGACAGTTCAGATGAATATTGCCAGCGAATCAGTTGATTGGAAAGGAATAAGATGGATATTTATGCAACACGTGAGGAACTGAAATCCCGGCAGAAAAATATATTTGATCTGAAACTGAATGTGGCGTATTATGCCCGAGTCAGTACGGATAAGGAGGAACAGAAAACCTCTATTGAGCATCAGTGGACTTTTTTTGAACAACTGATTTCAGACGTAAAGAATTGGACGCTTGTGGATGGTTATATAGACGAAGGAATCTCCGGTATTACCGTAACCCACAGAGAGGAATTCCAGAGAATGCTCCAGGATGCAAAAGCCGGGAAAATTGATCTTATCATAACTAAAGAGATCACCCGTTTTGCCCGAAACGTATTAGACAGTATACGATATACAAGAGAGCTTCTGGACTGTGGAACTGCTGTCTGGTTTAGGAATGACAATATCAATACATTAGATGAGGATTCGGAACTCAGGCTGTCAATTATGTCCGGTATTGCACAGGAAGAAAGCAGAAAACTTTCAAGTCGTGTGCGTTTCGGTCATGCAAGATCCATACAGAACGGTGTGGTTCTTGGTAATTCACATATATATGGATGGGACAAGCGAAACGGAAAATTGTTTTTGAATCCCGAAGAGGCAAAAATGGTACAGCTTATTTTTGAAAAATATGCTCTGGGAAACTGGTCTACCCATTCACTGGAACAATTTTTATGGGAATGTGGATACAGAAATTATAAAGGGGGAAAGATTGACAGCCATGTGATTGCCAATATTATCCGAAATCCTAAATATAAGGGTTACTATGTTGGTGGAAAAGTAAAAATAGTTGATCTCTTTACTAAGAAACAGAAATTCCTGCCTGAAGATGAATGGGTGATGTATAAAGACGATGGTACCCATGTCCCTGCAATTGTGGATGAAAAACTGTGGGAAGATGCAAACAGGATTATGGAAGAAAGAAGTAAAAATATCAAGTTGAAAAAAACTTCCTATAAGCAGGACAACCTTTTTACCGGACTTATACATTGTGCGGAAGATGGAGCTGCATACTGGCTGAAAGTCAGAACTGTCCGCGGAAAAGCTGCAAAGACCTGGGTATGCAGTCATCGCATAAAACAGGGCGCAGTTTCCTGCAGATCAAAACCAGTAAAAGAAGAAATCCTGCTGGAGATGATATCGGATGTTTATAACAATCTGGCTCAAAGCAATAAAAGTATATTGCATAAGTATCTGGAACTTTATGAGAAAGAGATTAACAAAACAGAAGGAACTGAAGAAAAAATTGACAACATACAGCATGAAATAACAGTACTGGAACAGAAGAGAGATAAGCTGCTGGATTACAATATGGGCGGCTACATTTCTGATGCGGAATTTTTAAGCAGAAACAAGGTTTTTACACAGCAGATAGCAGAGAAAAAAGCGAATCTGGAACAATTGAAAAGCATGAAACCTCTTTCAAAAACAGAATTGACAGATCAGATGGACAGGATATTAGACTATGCAAAGGAATATTCCTGCGTAAAACCCAAAGATATCACCAGAGCCATGATTGAAAACACAATCAATAATATAGAAATAACTCTGGTTAATGAAAAGAAAGCAGAAGTGATGATCGTATTTAAAAGTGGAAGTCTGCACAGCTCTGAGTCTGTTATTCCGGCACTGGGACAGGAAAAAACTTATACTACGGAGACAGGGTATGAATATGTTGTACATTCAGGAATTTCTATGTAGATATTGCATTCACATATGGAATTCTTTTGCGAAGGTTACGAAAAGTAAGAAGTAGTGAATATTTCAGTTTGAAATAATATATAAAACAGGTGTAAGACATGGCAAATACGAAAAAAAGATGGACAGCCGATGAAATCGAAATATTAAGAAAGTACTATCCCGCAGAAGGAGATCAGGTCTGTGAAAGATTATCCGGAAGAACTGCAAAAAGCTGCAGGATCCAGGCATCAAAAATGGAAATATCCAAAAACATTTCCTCTTCAGCAACTGTACAGAATGATGTTAAATATGTCAGATTATGGACAGAGGCAGAGGATAAAATACTCAGAGAGTATTATGCTGCAGAGGGCAGTAAGGTACGTTATCGCTTAAACCAGAGATCTGCAGAATCCTGCAGAGGAAGAGCTGCTGCATTAGGACTTACTTATTCCGGGGCAAACAGAAAATGGAGCAGCAGCGAAGATGAAATCCTGAGAAACTATTATCCGACAGAAGGTGCTGAAGTTCAGAAAAGACTGGAGGGAAGATCCAAAGAGGCATGTAATAAAAGAGCTGCCAAATTAGGTCTTTGCATACTGGGAAGAAAAGAATGGACTGCAGAAGAAGATGAAATTATAAGAACATATTACAAAGCGGAAGGCAGGAAGGCAGCAGAACGATTGGAAGGGAGAACTCTGACTGCCTGTCAGTCCAGAGCTAAGTACTTAAATGTCAGATCAGACAATAACAGACTTCCATGGACACAGGAAGAGGATGCGATCATTTCCCGATATTATGAAGAAAAAGGTGCCGGATATGTGCATACTCTTATTCCTGAAAGATCTCTTCAGGCATGCAAATACAGAGCGATGATTCTGGGATTAAGCAGGAAAACCAATGATCCATGGACAAAAGCCGAAGAGAAGATACTGAAGAAATACTACCCGGTTGAGGGCAGCAATGTTTATAAACGTCTGAATAACCGTACCAGAAATGCCTGCATCAGCAAGGCGGCCCAATTACATCTGCAATATGGACTTCCTATGTATAAAGGACCTGTATTGGAGGAATGGATCATACTGGCAGTGAAACAGGGGATCACAAAAGTAAGACAATCTATGACATACAGTGAGATAACCTTTAAACCCGGAAAACTCCCTGAACTGCATCTGAGACTGGAATGTGATGAAACCGGAAAATTCAGGGTTTATGAGAAGTCTGTTCTTTTGGATGAAAAAGAATATGACAGGCAACGGGTTGAGAATCTCGCGGATACAATGGGGCTTCAGATAGAAGGAAACAAAATTACATTAAACAGCAGCGAAAAAGAGATAGAAGATGATATTTTCAGACTGATAGCAGGATGTTACCTGATTTATTACCTGCATTATTTTATGGAATTGCCATAATTGCTCTATTCTGTCTTATCTTGCTGTGAAATGATAAAAATTTGTCAACAGGATACTGCTTGATTTATGAGATACTTTCTCAACAGATGCAGAATAATTCTCTTGCATTTTCACGCAGGTTAGAATATACTAACCAACAGAGTTAACCAAAGCAAACTATTGCGTGATTTGATCATTTAAATTTCCACTGCAGAAATGGGGTGAATCGGATGATTTTATCCGCTTCATCTGAAATGAGATGATACACAGATAGCTTCAAGTCAGGGTCGAAACATCTTTGGCCCCTGATATCATATTACAGGAGGATAAAGAAACAGATGAAGAAAAGAATGGCAATTCTGATGTCTATGGCAATTGCGGCAAACATGATTGCTTCTGTACCGGTATGTGCAGCAGACATATTTACAGATTCAATGACTACGGATTCAGCGATCACACAGGAGGCAGATGATGATTCCTTTAGTGATGGATCGGGAACACCGGATTTTGCGGATGAGCAGGAGAATGTACAGGTGGCTCAGGATGAGGGTACACAAAGTGTGAAAGAACCGCCGGAGGTGATAGCAGAATATGAAAGTGGTTCTTTTGCGAATGTTTGTAAACTAAAAACTTCTCTTAACTCAAGGTATGTTGAGCAAATTACAGGAATATCTATTAATGGAACAGAGTGGAATGAAGTAACTTATTCGTGGGATCTTACAGGAACAACATATATTAAAAAAGACTCAGACGGTTATGTTGGACTATCTCCAGATAGACTTGAAGTGGGTAATGAGATTGTAATCACCAGTACCGGATACAAGGATCTTACTTTAAAGGTAACAGGAACCGGAAAACACTGGAACGTTGAAAAAGTAACTTCACAGTCTGAACCTGAACAGACCAAAGATGCGCCAACATTTGCGGGAGATCAAGTGGAAATTTCAGGTACAGACTACAAGATCATTAAACCAGCTGATGAAAATAATGTTTCTGATTATATCAGTAAAATCAAAGAAATATCTGTAGATGGGACAGTATGGGATAAAACAGATTATGCAATAGCATTATATGGCAGAAAAGCATATTGTCCAGACAGCAGTAATAATCGTGTTGTATTTGATTCAACTGTACTTCATACTGGAAATGTCATTACAATAAAAAGTGATGGATATAAAGAACTTTATCTTAAGGTAACTGCAGAAGGAAATGACTTCAAAGTTGTTACAGCTGATTCCGGTGAAACTAATATTAACGGTGCATCTAACGGAGTGAACACTCTTCATGTCAGATTAAAAGGATACTTCGAAAGCGCTGTTACAGGGCAGCAGAAATACGATGCAGTTTCAGGGGCATCCACTTCTGTTTCATCCAACAAAAACAGTAATGTAGTTGTGGAAGCAGCTGATCTTCCGGATGGGCAGGAACCTGTTGAAGCTGACTGGAAGGAGTTAAAAGAAACAGGTGTAAAAATTGACACAAAGAATACAAAGGTAAACATTGACAGTGAAAGTGGGATGGCAGGGATGTATTCCACATATGACAGTTCTCTGTCTCTCAGCGGAACTCCTGCTAAAATCGGTACATATCCTGTCAATGTTACAGTAACTGATGAATCAGGGCGTACAGTAACAAGTAATGAGCTTACTTTCAAGGTTTACAGTACTAAGGAAAAACTGGCAGATCATCTGAAGCTTGAAAATGCAACCAAGACTGCAGATGGAAAATATATGTACGATATGGATCCATGGGTAATTCCTGATTTCAATGATCCAGATGATATTGTAACAGTCCCGGCAGAGATTAAAGCCTGGTATGGCTCTCACACCAGCGGTACATATGGAGAACTGGGATATGCTGTTTCAGAGGGAGATGCTACAACTCAGACATTGATCATACCGAATGGATGTAATCTTACAATGGTCAATATGAAGGTTCTCAGCAGTGTGAAGATAAAAGTAGAAAATGGCGGAACATTGAATCTGAGAGATTCTTCCATATATGGACAGATTGAAGTAGAAGATGGTGGAACAATATCTGTCAACCATGATGATTATAACGGAAAATTCCTGACAGGTACTTCCATTAATGGACAGCTGATTCTGAATGATGGAGCGACCATAAGGAATTCCATGATCTACTCCAACACTAATTTCCTTCCCAATGGAACACAGGCACATCACAATACATCACCTGTTGTTGTGACAAACGGAAATGTAAAGGTGGAAGGAAAAGTATATATCAAAGGTGATGAAGCTGCCACAGGAACAGATTCTGCCACAGGAAAAAGCTACAGCGGACAGCCGGCCTTGAAAGTCAGCAGCGGAACACTTACTATTGGCGAGGGCAGCCAGCTTGTAGCATACGGCGGAGGAAACATAGCAACTACTTCAGTTGGCGGTGCAGCGGTGATTCTTGACAACGGAACGATTTCCGGAGCAGGAACGTTGATTGCTGTTGCAGGACGAGGAGATGGTGATAACGGTGGCAATGCAGTTGAGGGCACCGGAAATGTAGAAACAGCAAAAGCATATCTGGAGGGAGGTTCTGCTTATTCATTTATGAACAAAAATGCGGAGCCAGGTAAAGCGTATACTGAATCTGTCACTATATCTCCTTCTACAAAAGGAACAGCAGTAAATGGTAAAAAAATAACTTCCAACAGTGAATCTGCTCCGGATACATATTGGAGTGACATTACAAAAACACCAGATGATAAAATTCAGAACTGTACTATATCAGATACCACAATCATACAGACCGTAAATCCATCACCATCGGTAAATCCATCACCGTCGGTAAATCCGTCACCATCAGTGAATCCAACAGTAACGCCGGTACCAACTGTCGCTCCGATACCGGATACTTACCCGGAGGGAACTGAGAAAGATAAAAATGGAAATCTTGTTACACCGGAAGGAATCGTGATCAGCTCAGACGGAACTGTAACACTTCCGGATGGCACGAAGCTGATACCTGATGCAGATGGTAAAAAGCCAACTGTAAATAAGGATGAAACTGTAACCGATACCAAAGGAAATACCTACAGTACAGACGGAAGTATCACAGATTCAGACGGAAATTATACCAGACCTGCAAAAGCAGTTATAAAGAATGTATCTATTTCCAAAAACTCTGTAAAAATGGTACTGAATGAAGAGTGTAAGGGTGCTCTGAAATATGATTATGTGATCGGCACCTCTGAGGATATGCTCAAAACAGGACAGTATACAAAGGTTCTGAAAAATCAGGAAGAACTGATGTCTGCGTTTGCATATATGGATAAGGGAACCTGGTATGTAGCGTGCCACGCATGGTTTAAAGGGGAAGATGGCAAAAAAGTATTTGGACAGTGGTCTGAGATCCATAAAGTAGATGTAAGTGCCACCACGCCACAGACACCTGTGATCAGTAAGGTAACTGTGAAAGGTTCCACAGTGACAGTAAAATATACGAAGAGCAAAAACTCTCAGGGATATGATGTGGTTCTCAGTGACACCCTTACCAGAACTAACGGACAGAAACGCCCTGCTGTTTCAGGAGAGAATTATTACGTAAAGAAGATAAAAGGAAATACAGTAACTGTTACATTTAAGAATGTTAAATCAGGCACTTATTATATTGGTTTACATGCATGGAACCGTACTTCTGAGGATAATTCAAAAACATTCAGCGAATGGTCAAATGTCAGAAAAGTTAAAATGAAATAAAAAATTGTGAATAATGGTTGAGTAAATCAGAGGGGATACCGGCAATGCATATTATACATTGCAGTATCCCCTCTGATTTGTCAGGAATGTTGCAGAGATTTCGCTTTTAAGAAAAAAGATACCAGTTTTACTAACAGTTTATGTGGAAAACCGGAAAGAACCATACGGAATAAAAAGTGTGCATTGGAACCGTTACTGTTCAGGGGTTAGCTGGACAGTAACTTTCCATGTTTATAGATTCGATTTTATCATAGGCGGTATGAAAGATGGTATGTTGGAAATGGCGAATGGGCATTTTTTCCGCGAGATTAGAAAAATAAACAGCAGGTCCTCACCCACTGCTTATTGCTTTTCGCAACCTCCACAGGGGAGTTACTTGATTCGGTTAAAATATATGTAAATTTTCCACCAAAATATTATTGACGTAAGAAAAACCACATGGTATTTTATTTTTGGAAAAACTGAAAATTATTTTAAAGGCAAACCTGTTGAAAGGCAGGGACGCAAAGCCAGAAGGGACTAAAGTCAGAAAGCTTGACCATGTCAGCCGGTTGCCACTGTTTCCATATCATCATAATATATGGAAAAGATGTTTGAACAGAAGAGATTCCGATACCTTTTATACTATATAGATGTGTGATTTTAAAGAAATATAGTAGGGACACTGGCAGAGATTTTGGCAGGTGTCCTTTTTGTATGCAAAAATGGGTAACAAAACTAGTGTACCAACAAGTTGATTTCTAGAACAATCTTGCGTCTAAATTTCTTATTTCCGCGTTGTCGTCGGTCGCCGTAGCCACCGCTACGCCTCCTTCCTCCGCCTTGAAATAAAAAAATTTATCCTGCAAGATTGTTTCAAGAATCAACTTGTCGGCACACTAGCAGGGACAAGTTTTCTGTATACAGATAAAAGAAGGCATAAGACGGAGAGAGGATTTTTATAAAATGAAAAATTATGAAGACAAAATATATTCCTTAGGTGAGACTGTAACGAGGCAGACACAGGCCATGTCACAGGCCGTACAGAAAACACTGGAAAATAATGGCGGGGTAGGTATAATGACAGGATCTTATGACCAAAACCTGTCTATTTTGTCTGTGAATAATCTGCTGTTGCATAGTACAGGATATACATTCGACACTTTCATGGAACAGACAAAAGGCTCATTGAGAAACTTCTTTTATGACGAGGAAGATATACTGGAGCGAGACCGTTTTTTGCAGCTTCACGGAACAGGGGAAGCACAGATCCTTGCAGCAGACGGTACAGTGAATAATGTACGGCTTTGTAAAGAGGATGCGACAGATGAGGCGGGCAGACAGATCTGGGTTATGTCCGTACAGGTCAACTGGGATCATGTAAATTTGGCACTGCTCAATGAGGCTATCTATTCCGGCTTCTGGTATTTTGACTGTGACAAAAACAGTGAGATTGTGAATGCAAACTGGAGTCATGAATTCCGAAAAATGCTCGGCTATCATGATACTCTGGACTTTCCGAATAAACTGGAATCCTGGTCAGATCTTCTGCATCCACAGGATAAAGAAAGAGTAATGATGCAGCTTCAGGCGGCAATTAAGGATAAGACGAACCAGATAAAATACCAGGTAGAGTATCGTATGAAAATGAAGGATAATCAATACCAGTGGTTTCGGGCATCGGCAGAAGTAATACGCCGTCTGGATGGTTCTGCCAGCAGGATTGCCGGGATTTTTATTAACATTGATGCGGAGAAAAAAGAAATCATGCAGGCACAAAAATCTGCTGCTTTCCACCGGGCTTTTACGAAAGCAGATCTGTGCGAGTATTATGTGAATCTGGAAGCGAATACTTTTGATA
>ENA-OWYG01001099-OWYG01001099.1-human-gut-metagenome-genome-assembly--contig:-NODE-1099-length-14283-cov-6.342705_pt1 | contig 14283 bp, 8 predicted proteins | sample MGYA00249747_ERZ652080 | MGnify/ENA primary metagenome ERZ652080 (study PRJEB26925, sample SAMN05827071) | human gut metagenome | biome: ENVO:2100002; feature: ENVO:00000062; material: ENVO:00002003...
AGTCGTCGGCAGCGTCAGATGTGTATAAGAGACAGAGTTCATGGACCAGATCAACCCCCTTGCGGAACTGACGCACAAGCGCCGCCTCTCCGCCCTGGGGCCCGGCGGCCTGAACCGCGACCGCGCCGGATTCGAAGTGCGAGACGTGCATCCCTCCCACTACGGCCGTATCTGCCCGATTGAAACGCCGGAAGGCCCCAACATCGGTCTGATCAACTCCATGTGCACCTACGCCCGCATCAATGAATTCGGATTCATTGAAACGCCCTACCGCAAGGTGGAAAACGGCCGGGTCACCAACACCATCGAATACGTCACCGCCGACCAGGAGGAAGGCTACCTCATCGCCCAGGCCAACAACCCGCTGGACGAACAGGGCAACTTCACCACCTCCCGCGTGACCGCCCGCGAAAAGGGCGAGTTCATTGAAGTGGACCCGGCGGACGTGCACTACATGGACGTGTCTCCCAAGCAGCTCGTCTCCATCGCCGCAGGCCTCATTCCCTTCCTGGAACACGATGACGCCAACCGCGCCCTGATGGGCTCCAACATGCAGCGCCAGGGCGTGCCTCTCATGGTGGCGGAATCCCCGTACGTGGGAACCGGCATTGAAGGCAAGTGCGCCAGGGACTCCCGTTCCGTCGTTCTGGCGGAAGCGGACGGCATCGTGGCTTCCGCCACGGCTGAAGTCATTATCACCACGAAGGACGGGGAATTGCCCGTGCGTCCGGAAGTCTTCCTGTCCGATCCGGACAGCGTGCGCACGGACCGCGACAACGGCGTATACGTCTATCCCCTGCGCAAGTTCATGCGTTCCAATGCCGGAACCTGCATCAACCAGCGTCCGATCGTGCGCCGCGGCGACAAGATCAAGACCGGCGACGTGCTGGCGGACGGCCCGAACACGGACCAGGGCGAACTGGCCCTCGGCCGCAACGTGCTGGTGGCATATATGCCGTGGAACGGTTACAACTTCGAAGACGCCATCGTCATCTCCGAAAAAACCGTGAAGGAAGACACCTTCACCTCCATCCATATCTCCGAGTTTGAAGTGCAGGCCCGCGACACCAAGCTGGGCCCGGAAGAAATCACCCGCGACATTCCGAACGCCGGTGATGAAGCCCTGAAAAACCTGGACCATGACGGCGTCATCCGCATCGGCGCGGAAGTGAAGCCCGGCGACATCCTCGTCGGTAAAATCACTCCCAAGTCTGAAACGGAACTGGCTCCGGAAGAACGCCTGCTGCGCGCCATCTTCGGTGAAAAGGCTGCGGAAGTGAAAGACACCTCCCTCCGCGTCCCCTCCGGCTGCACCGGCATCGTGATGGACGTTCGCATCTCTTCCACGGGCTCCGGCCACCACCGCGGCGACCTCGTCGTGGACAGCGCGGAAAAGAAAAAGCAGTTCAAGAAGATCAATGACGAGCACAAGAAGAAGAAGGAACAGCTCATTGACCAGCTGACCAAGAAGCTCTCCGACATTCTTCTGGGTGAAAAGATCCCGCTGGACGTGGTCAACGAGCAGACCGGTGAAATCATCATCCCGGCCAACCGCAAGATCACCAAGACCCTGCTGCGCAAGCTGGCCCTGGTGCACGACCACATCGAAATCGAACCCAGCCCGATCCGCAACAAGATCCTGGAAATCATCACCTCCTTCGAAGGCCGCTTCACGGAGCTGGACGACGAACGCGAACACAGGCTGGACCAGATGGAATCCGGGGACGAATCCGAACCCGGCGGACTGAAGGAAGTCAAGGTGTACATCGCCGCCAAGCGCAAGCTCGGCGTGGGCGACAAGATGGCCGGCCGCCACGGCAACAAGGGCGTCGTCGCCAAGATCGTCCCGGAACAGGACATGCCCTTCCTCGCGGACGGCACTCCGGTGGACATCGTGCTGAACCCGTTGGGCGTGCCTTCCCGAATGAACGTGGGCCAGGTGCTTGAAGCCCACCTTGGCATTGCTGCCAGGGCCCTCGGCTTCAAGGTGGCTACCCCGGTGTTCGACGGCATCAGTGAAGAAACCATCTGGAACTACATGTCCGAAGCCAAGAAGGTGGACGGATTCACCTGGATCGGTGACGGCAAGGACGGCACCGTGGGCGGCAAGAGCACCCTCTATGACGGCCTGACCGGCGAACCCTTCCACAACCCGGTGGTGGTAGGCCAGACCTACATGCTCAAGCTGAACCACCTGGTGGCGGACAAGATCCACGCCCGCGCCGTGGGTCCGTACAGCCTGGTCACGCAGCAGCCCCTGGGCGGCAAGGCCCAGTACGGCGGCCAGCGTTTCGGGGAAATGGAAGTGTGGGCGCTGGAAGCCTATGGCGCCGCCTACACCCTCCAGGAGCTTCTCACCGTCAAGTCCGACGACGTGCAGGGCCGCACCCGCATTTACGAATCCATCGTGAAGGGTGACAATACGCTGGAAGCCGGAACTCCGGAATCCTTCAACGTTCTGATGAAGGAAATGCAGTCCCTGGGCCTGAACGTGCGCCCCGGCAGCAAGGATGAACAACCCTCCCTGCAGCTCGGCGATACGGACCTCACTCCCGTGGACGGCATGACGGAAGGCTTTGACAGCGACGACATGGCCGGCCTGGCGGACGTCGACTTCTCCGACCTCAAATTCTAATATCCACCGTATTCCACTCCCGTGCCGCAAGACGCGGGAGTGGGCATCAAACATTCTTCAAAACTTTTAATATATGTCTGATACCCCCACCATCAGGGAAATGCACGGTCTGAGCGACAAGCCCCGGACCTTTGACCAGGTTGCCATCACCGTGGCGGACCCGGATACCATCCGCAGCTGGTCCTTCGGTGAAGTCGTCAACCCGGAAACCATCAACTACCGCACGTTCAAGCCGGAAAAAGGCGGCCTGTTCTGCGAACGCATCTTCGGGCCCACCCGCGACATGGAATGCGCCTGCGGCAAGTACAAGCGCATCAAGCACAAGGGCATCACCTGCGACCGCTGCGGCGTGGAAGTAACCAACGCGCGCGTGCGCCGCGAACGCATGGGCCACATCGAACTGGCCGTTCCGGTCTCCCACATCTGGTTTTACAAGTGCATGCCCAGCCGCATCGGCCTCATGCTGGACATGACGGCCCGCCATCTGGAACGCGTGATCTACTATGAAGACTACATCGTGGTAGACCCCGGCAGCACTCCCCTGGAGAAGGGAGCCATCCTGACGGAAGAGGAATTCCGCAATGCGGAAGACGAATACGGCTATGACAGCTTTGAAGCCGGCATGGGCGCGGAAGCCATCCAGAAAATGCTGGCCTCCATTGACCTGGCCACCCTCGTCACGGACCTCCAGGAACAACTGGACAACACCAACTCCAAGCAGAACAAGCGCAAGATCGCCAAGCGCCTGAAGCTGGCCCAGGGCTTCCTCCAGTCCAACACGCGCCCGGAATGGATGATCCTGAACGTGCTGCCCGTCATTCCTCCGGACCTGCGCCCGCTGGTTCCCCTGGAAGGCGGCCGCTTCGCCACGTCCGACCTGAATGACCTGTACCGCCGCGTCATCAACCGCAACAACCGTTTGAAGACCCTCCTGAGCCTCAAGACTCCGGAAGTCATCATCCGCAATGAAAAGCGCATGCTCCAGGAAGCCGTGGACGCCCTGTTCGACAACGGCCGCCATGGCCGCGCCGTCACCGGCGCCGGCAACCGCCCCCTCAAGTCCCTCTCCGACATGCTGAAGGGCAAGGGAGGCCGTTTCCGCCAGAACCTGCTCGGCAAGCGCGTGGACTACTCCGGCCGTTCCGTCATCGTGATTGGCCCGGAACTGAAGCTCAACCAGTGCGGCCTTCCCAAGAAGATGGCCCTCATCCTGTTTGAACCCTTCATCATCCACCGCCTGAAGGAGCTGGGCTACGTGCACACCGTGCGCTCCGCCAAGAAGCTCATCGACCGCAAGACGCCGGAAGTGTGGGACATTCTGGAAGAAGTCACCAAGGGCCACCCGGTGATGCTCAACCGCGCCCCCACCCTGCACCGCCTCTCCATCCAGGCCTTTGAACCGGTCCTGATTGAAGGCTCCGCCATCCGCCTGCACCCGCTCGTCTGTAACGCGTACAACGCGGACTTCGACGGTGACCAGATGGCCGTGCACGTGCCGTTGTCCGTGGAAGCCCAGATGGAAGCCCGCCAGCTCATGCTGGCGCCCAACAACATCTTCTCCCCGGCCTCCGGCAAGCCGATTGCCACGCCTACGCAGGACATCATTCTGGGCGCGTACTTCCTGACGCACACCCGCGCCGCGGAAGTGCAGAATAACCAGGACAACCATCATCACCTCCCCCTCTTCGAATCCATTGACGAGGTGGAATACGCCATTGCCGCCCGCAAGATCGGCTACCATGACTGGATCCGCCTGCACAACCCGGACTACGGCAAGAAGCCTTCCGAAGTAGTGTACGGGGACGTGACCAAGAAGGTTATCGTCACCACCGCCGGACGCGTTCGCTTCAATGAAATCTGGCCCCGGGAACTCGGTTACATCAACCGCAACGTGGGCAAGAAGCAGATGGGCGACATCATCTGGCGCTGCTACCAGACCGTAGGCAAGGAACGCACCGTGCAAACCCTGGACTCCCTGAAAAACCTGGGCTTCAAGGAAGCTACCCGTTCCGGCTGCTCCATCGGCATCGTGGACATGGTGGTTCCCTCCCAGAAGAAGACGGAAATCGAGAAAGCCTATGCGGAACTGGACAAGGTGACCCGCCAGTACAAAAACGGCATCATCACGGACGGTGAACGCTACCAGAAGGTGGTGGACATCTGGACCCAGACCACGGACGTGATCCAGGCGGCCCTGTACCGCAAGCTGGAACACAACGAAGGTTCCAAGATGGCCAGCCCGCTCTTCATGATGGTGGACTCCGGCGCTCGAGGCAACAAGGCGCAGATCAAGCAGCTTTCCGGCATGCGCGGTTTGATGGCCAAGCCCAGCGGTGAAATTATCGAACGTCCCATCACGGCCAACTTCCGTGAAGGCCTCTCCGTGCTGGAATACTTCATCTCCACCCACGGCGCCCGCAAGGGTCTGGCTGACACCGCCTTGAAGACGGCTGACTCCGGCTACATGACCCGCAAGCTGGTGGACGTGGCCCAGGACGTCATCGTCCACGCGGAAGACTGCGGCACCAGCAACGGCATCACCGTTCACGCCATCTATGACGGCGATGAAGAAGTGGCGTCCCTCGCCTCCCGCATCTACGGCCGCACCTCCTGCGAACGCATCGTTGACCCCGTCAGCGGTGAAATCATCGTGGACATTAACGACCTCATCAATGAAAAGCAGGCGGAACAACTGGAAAAGATCGGCATTGAACAGCTGAAAATCCGTTCCGTGCTCACCTGCGAACTCAAGAAGGGCTGCTGCGCCAAGTGCTACGGCCTGAACCTGGCCACCGGCCAGGAAGTGAAGATCGGGGAAGCGGTCGGCATCATTGCCGCCCAGTCCATCGGTGAACCCGGCACGCAGCTCACCATGCGTACGTTCCACGTGGGCGGCACGGCTACCACGGCGTTCAAGCAGCCCATCGTGAAAGCCAAGAACGATGGCCGCGTCATCTACACGGAAGACCTCCGCACGGTGGAAAACGCAGACGGCAACTTCGTCGTGCTGAACAAGAACTGCTCCGTCCGCATTGAAAACGAACAGGGCCGCGAGCTGGAATCCTACCAGCCCGTCATCGGCACCATCCTGTACGTTCCCAACGGCGGCACCATCAAGAAGGATGAAACCCTCGCCACCTGGGACCCGTACAACGTGCCCGTGATTGCTGAAAAGGGCGGCGTGGTCGAATTCAAGGACATGATTGTCGGCATCACCGTTTCCAAGGAAACGGACCGTGAAACCGGCACCTCCTCCCTCGTCGTGATGGAGCACAAGCAGGAACTTCACCCGCAGGTGGTCATCCGTGACGCCAAGACCCGGGAAGTCCTGGCCCACCACGCCATTCCCGCAGGCGCCAACCTCACCGTGAAGGATGGAGAAACCATCTCCGCCGGCACGATGGTGGCCAAGACGCCCCGCAAGGTGGCCAAGACGAAGGACATCACTGGCGGTCTGCCCCGCGTGGCGGAACTGTTTGAAGCCCGCAAGCCCAAGGACGCCTGCACCATTGCACGCGTGGAAGGCATTGTGCGCCTCAGCAGCAAGAACACCTCCCGCGGCAAGAAGGTCATCACCATTGAAACGCCTACGGGCGAACTGGTGGACCACCTGGTGCCGATGAACAAGCACGTCATCGTCCATGAAGACGACCATGTGCATCTGGGCGACCAGCTTACGGAAGGCCCCGTCTCCCCGGAAGAAATTCTGGATGTCTGCGGCAAGGAAAGCCTCCAGGAACACCTCGTCAACGAAGTTCAGGAAGTGTACCGCCTCCAGGGTGTGGAAATCAACGACAAGCACGTGGAAATCATCGTGCGCCAGATGCTCCGCAAGGTTGTCATCACGGAACCCGGCAACACCGAATTCCTGTGGGGCGACCAGGTGGACAAGACCACCTTCGACCGCATCAACGAACAGACCGTAGCCCAGGGCGGCCAGCCGGCCGCGGCCAAGCCCGTTCTGCTCGGCATCACGAAGGCCTCCCTGGAAACGGAATCCTTCATCTCCGCGGCATCCTTCCAGGATACCACGCGCGTTTTGACGGAAGCCTCCACCCTCGGCAAGACCGATACGCTGGAAGGCTTCAAGGAGAACGTCATCATGGGCCACCTTATCCCTGCAGGCACCGGTTTCTCCCGGTATAGCAAGATTGAAGTGGAACCCGCGGAGGGCGCTGAAGAAATCGCGCTGGCCAGCGAAGAAGAGGAAGCGGCCGAACTTGCCGAAGATGTCTTGAACGATACCATCAACTTCGACAACGAACGCTAAGCCGTTCCCAAGATAACACCTCAACCTGCGGGGCCTTCATCCGGAAGGCCCCGCATTTTTTATGCCCGGATGGGAAGGATGCCGAACAGGGACTCAATGCCTTCGGTCCCGCCTTTCAGCTTTATGCCGGATACTCCCCTTCCTGCCCACATGGAATGTGACGCTTCCCGCCACTTCCCGCTCTGGCAGGAACCGGAAAACCGCTGCTCCATCACAAGCCGCCTTTTGTAGCAAGAAACAGCGGAGCCCGCCCTCTTGCCATGGGGAGATAGGCAGGAACACGCCGTCCGGAAGATGAATGCCGAATCTGATAAAAGCTCTCCTTTTTTAGAAAAAAAGCGGTTATTGTGAAATATTAAAACATGCAAGATTTTCACAGAGAATATCTTGCGTTTTTATCTATACAAAAAGAAGGGCTTCACCGGATTAGCAATCCGGAGTCAAGCTCCAATTTTAAGGGCAAGGAATTTGCGTTGAACAGTGCTGTAATTATTGAAAGCCGTTTCCCTAGAGCCCGACACTTTCCTGAATCGACTGGCGCCTACACGGAGCGCCGCTGGCTTCTGCGGCTGCTAAGCATAAAACTGAGCGGCGGTGAACTTTATCCTCTGAAAGCCAGCGCATCCTGACGGACGCCTGTATTTTAATTGCCACATAGTCATGCAGTGCTCCCTGCGGCGGCAGAAATACCTCCCCCGTTTTTCATTCATAACGGATTGCTAATCCGCAATTGTAAAACACCTTTTAACTCTCTGTAAGGATATGAAGAAAACACTATGTATCATTTGTCTTGGGCTGGCAGGATTGGTGGCTACCGCATCGGCGGCTACCGTTGAACTGATGCCCGACATTGCAAGCATCACGGGCCAGGGATACAACTCCGCCGGACGCCTTGCCGGAAACGGCATTACCGCTGCCGACGTCAAGAACTGGCTGGGGCCTGCCGGACGGGCCGACGGATGGTACACCACCACCGGCAATGGCGACATGAAGTGGGGGCAAGCCTCCGTCAACACGGCAAACCAGTCCATCACCCTGCCCAACATGAACGGCACGGCAGGCGTCTGCGCCGGCTTGAAAATGACCATTGAAAACATTCAGGCCTATGAAGGGCTGACCTTCAGCTTCTCCCTTACGCCTCCGGGTACCGGCCCTACGTTTACCTATTCCCTCTGGTATGAAACCGCCGACGGTGAATTCGTGAATCTTTGCAAGGAAAGCCGGGGCAACAACGGCTCCGTCTGGAACGTTTCCTATAACCTGACGGATGAACAGATGTCCGCCCTGAAAGCAAATGGAACCGGTAAAGTATACGCCGTTTTAGGAAGTTCGGGAGGTACTAACGGAAACAATGCCACCGTCACGGACATTTCCCTGGAAGGCACGCTGGCCGTTCCGGAACCGGCTACGGCATCCCTGGGGCTGCTGGGACTGGCCGCGCTGATGCTGCGCCGCCGCAGAGCCTGACGCATTCTTCGTTCTTCTTAAAAAAGGTTGCTTCTCCTCCGGGAGGAACAGCCTTTTTATTCGTGCGCGTTTCCCCCTTTCCTGTTAGGTTGCGACCATGTCCCCTCTGGATTTTAAAAAAGAAGAAAAACGCTTCTACCTGCCCCCTGCACACCCCGTGCTGGCGGACGTCCCGGAAATGAACTTTTTCATGGTGGACGGGGAGGGAGACCCCAATGAGCCGGAAGGAGCCTACCAGCACGCCGTGGAATTGCTTTATGCGTTATCCTATGCCGTTCGCATGGGAGGCAAGAAGAGAACTTTCCCCGTCCCCGGCTACCGGGAATACGTCGTGCCCCCGCTGGAAGGCCTGTGGTGGGGCTGCGAACCAGAGGCGCCCGTCAGCAAAAAGGATTTCCGCTGGATATCCATGATCCGGCAGCCCGGCTTCGTCACGCAGGAAACCCTGGCGTATGCGCAGGAGCAGGTCGCCATGAAAAAACCTCACCTTGATACGGAGGCCGGCCGCCTGGACTCCTTCCGGGAAGGTCTTTGCGTGCAGTGCCTTCACACGGGCCCTTATGACGATGAACCGGCCACGCTGGCCCGCATGCGCTCTTTCATGGAACAGGAGACGCTTCTTCCGGACATGGAAGGCTTACGAACCCATCATGAGATTTACCTGTCCGATCCCCGGAAAACGCCTCCGGAACGCTTGAAGACCATTCTCCGCATTCCGGTAAGGAGGCGTTAAGCTTCCTGTCCGGACAGGCTCATTCGTTGTCCATGAAGTATGCCTGCAGAATGCAGATGATATGCAGGACAATCGGAACAAGGGCGAAGATGAACCAGTACAGGAGACCGTAGGCCGCACCCACCACCAGGAACCAGATGATGGCTTGGACGAAGTGCCCCTTGTACAACTGCCCGAGGCCGGGAACGAATAAACTCAGAATGGCGGCTAAAAAGGATTTCATATGCTGGCTAAGTAAAAATGATTGCACGGAGAAGGTCTCGCGTGCCTGCACCAGTTAAGAGCCTTCCCTTCCCCTTCATGTTCAATCTCCCGGTTCCGCCCCGTCATGAATGACGGTTTTTCCGGAACGGATGAAGCCGGAGCGGCACGATGCTCCGGCAGGGAACAGGCGGCAGTCATGCTCCGGTCTTGACCGCCGCATGGGCTGTGTTACCCTCCCCGCGCACAGGGCACTCACGTTAGAAGGGTAGAGACCACCATGTCCATTGAACTGACTCGCAATTTCTCCATCATCGCTCACATCGACCACGGAAAGACCACCCTTTCCGACCGGTTGCTGGAAAAGACGAATACCATTTCCGAACGGGAAAAGCAGGATCAGCTTCTGGACGCCATGGACCTGGAACGGGAAAAGGGCATCACCATCAAGTCCCATCCCGTGACCATCTTTTACAAGGCCAAGGACGGAAAAACCTACAAGCTCAACCTGCTGGATACACCCGGCCACGTGGACTTCTCCTATGAAGTGTCCCGTTCCCTGGCGGCCTGTGAGGGCGCTCTGCTCATCGTGGATGCGGCCCAGGGCGTGGAAGCCCAGACGCTCGCCAACATGCACCTGGCGATGGACCTGAATCTGGCCATCATCCCCGTCATCAACAAGATCGACCTTCCCAGCGCCAACCTTCCCAACGTATACCGCCAGCTGGAGGACATCGTCTGCATCCCCCATGAGGAAGCCATCCACGCTTCCGCCAAGATGGGCATCGGCATTGACGACATCCTGGAAGCTGTCGTCCGGCGCATCCCCCCGCCTGAAACGGAAAAAGACGGCCTCCTGCGCGCCCTGGTGTTTGACTCCGTTTATGACGCCTACCGCGGCGTGGTCTCCTATGTGCGCGTCATCTCCGGCAGCGTGCAGCGCGGCATGAAGGTGAAACTCTTTGCTACGGATGAAGTGTATGAAGTGAAGGAAGTAGGCATCTTCACCCCCAAGATGACCCGGACAGACTCCCTGGAAGCCGGCGATGTGGGCTATATCATCGCCAACATGAAATCCGCGGCGGACGTCAAGATCGGTGACACCTACACGGACTACACGCGCCCGTGCCCGTCCCCCCTGCCCGGCTTCAAGGAAATCCGCCCCATGGTCTTCTCCGGCATTTACCCGGTGGATTCCTCCGACTTTGAAGCCCTGAAGGCCGCCATGGCCAAGCTCCAAATCAATGACGCCGCCTTCTCCTTCCAGGCGGAATCCTCCGTGGCCCTGGGCTTCGGGTTCCGCTGCGGCTTCCTGGGCCTGCTCCACATGGAAATCATCCAGGAGCGCCTGCGCCGGGAATTCAACATGGACATCATCTCCACCTATCCCTCCGTGATTTACGAGGTCACCAAGACCAACGGGGAGGAAACGAACGTGGACAATCCCAGCCTGCTCCCGGAACCGCAGGAAATTCAGGAAATCAGGGAACCCATCGTCAAGGTGTTCATCATGTTGCCCGGGGAATACATCGGGGACATCATGCAGCTTGTCCTGGAAAAGCGCGGCAGCGTGACCAACACGGAAACGATTGACGACACGCGCGTGATGCTCACCTGCACCGTGCCGCTGGCGGAAATCCTGGTGGATTTCAACGACAAGCTCAAATCCATGACCCGCGGCTACGGCTCCATGGACTACGAATACGCCGGCTACCAGGCCGCCAAGCTCATCAAGATGGACATGCTCATCGCCGGGGAACCGGTGGACGCCTTCTCCATGATTGTCCACCAGGACAAGGCCGCCTCCCGCGGACGGGAACTGGCGGAACGCCTGAAAAACGTCATCCCCCGCCAGCTCTTCACCGTCGCCATCCAGGCCTGCATCGGCGGCAAGATCATTGCACGTGAAAGTATCTCCCCCATGCGCAAGGACGTGACGGCCAAATGCTACGGCGGTGACGTCACCCGCAAGCGCAAGCTTCTGGAAAAGCAGAAGGAAGGCAAAAAGCGCATGAAAGCCATCGGGAAAATCAACATCCCGCAGGAAGCGTTCATCAAGGTGCTGAAAACGGGGGACTGATCCCGGCAGCCCATTCGCCCCGGCCTTTCCTAGAAAAGAAAGCCGGGAAACCGGGCGCGGTTGCCAAGGAACGGCAGAGCGGCAAAAACCGCCTCCGGAACTTGCGGCAGGGGTCATCAATTCCCGGTTGCGAAGAGGCCCCGGTTATGTTATCAGATCGGGCATGAGTCTGCCCAGGCTATCCATGCTTCTGTTTGCCTCTGCCGCCCTTTGCTCCTGCGTGGGGACCTCTCCGGAACCGGGAAAACCGAAAGTGAAAAAGAGTCTTTCGGAATACATGCAGGACAACATGGCCAATTCCATCGCCAATGTGCCGACGGGACTGCTGGGCACCACGCCGGGCCAGCAGCAGGCCCACCAGCTCACCGCCACCACGCAGGAGGAAATGAGGAAGGCGGACAGCGGCGCCGTCTACTACACGGACGCCCACGACCCGGATGCCCCCATCCCCGGACTTGAGGAGGCATTCGCCCAGCGCAAGGAAAACCAGCGGTGGATCCAGAGCTATTCCTCCGCCCTCCGGGAAGCCCAGAGCAGTGGAAAGCCCATCCTGATCTGGTTCCACCATTCCGCGGGCAGCCCTCCCAGCAAGAAACTGGCGGCGGAACTTCTCCATACGAAGGAATTTGAAGACTGGGCGAAAAAGAATGTCGTCCGCGTCTGTTACGACCAGGCGGAAAAGTTCGAGAGCGAACCGGTTTATAAGAAGCGCAAGAAAATGCTGGAGTATGTGCAGAAGGCCCCTTCCCTGTTTGGCGTGAGAGGTACCCCCGTGCTTCTGGTCATGTCTCCGGACGGCACCAAGGTGGACACGCTGCGCGGCTATTACACCGGACAAAACGCCCTTTACTTCGACCAGATCAAGAATAGCGTCAAGCTGGCCGGCCAGCAATATGAAGAATTCAAGAAAACGCTGACTCCCAAAGGCTATCGCGTCTGGACGGGCGTCAATGGAAACACCGTCTTCGCCAAGCTTTCCCGCTACTCGGAGAAAAACCAGACCCTCTGGCTCCAGGAACTGGACGGCCACCAGAGCAGGACGTCCCTGAAAAGACTCAGCCTTGAAGACAGGAAATGGCTTCTGGAGCAGAAAGAAGCCCATGAAAACAAGGGACGGAACGAGCGGCCCGGCCCGCGCGGCGCCTGATCCGGCGGTTTTTTTCATAAAACGGAACGCCCTTGGCTGGAGGCCCCCCGCAGGAATTCGCCGCCATCTCCTTCATTCAGACCGGGCTGCGCCTTCCGCTGGCAGCCCGGCGGAAGGGCCCATCTTCATGCGTTCCGGCGTTCCCTCCATTTTTATATTGAAATATAAAACTGATGTTTTATTTTTCCTAAAACTCTCTTTTGTCAGTTCTTTCTTTCGGGGATGTGGTCTTTTTCCATACTGGCAACAATGTTCTTCCGGACAAATCCTGCCCCCCCTGTTCAACCATTCACCTGTTTAATTCATAATTCCAACGATGAACCGCCATGCCGTCACCGCATTGATGCTTGCGGCCTGTTCCCTGCCTGCTTCCGCGGCCCAGCCGCAGAAGCAGGCTCCGGACCAGCGCCCCAATATCCTGGTTATTGTTACTGATGACCACTCCTACCAGACTCTGGGAACCTGTGACAAGGATTCTCCCATGCCCTATCCGAACTTCCGCAAGCTGGCGGACGAAGGCATGGTCTTTGACCGGAGCTACTGCGCCAACTCCCTGTGCGGACCGTCGCGCGCCTGCATTTACACAGGGCGCCATTCCCACATGAACGGCTATCTGTTCAATGAACACGCGGCTCCCTTTGACGGCTCCCAGCCCACCTTCCCGAAAATGCTCCAGAAGGCCGGCTACCAGACCGCCATTGTCGGCAAGTGGCACCTGGAAGCCATCCCGCCGGGCGCCAAGGGAGACACCTCCAAGTATGAGTCCAACCCAACCGGGTTCGACTACTGGGAAATCTTCCCCGGCCAGGGCAACTACTTCAACCCGGACTTCATCACCCCCGGCAAGGACGGAAAGCGCGTGGTGAAAACGGAACCCGGCTATGCCACGGAGCTGGTCACGCAGAAAAGCCTCAAATGGCTTGACCAGCGGGACAAGGACAAGCCCTTCATGCTCGTTGTGGGCCACAAGGCTCCGCACCGCTGCTGGTGCCCCTCTATCCAGAACCTGGGCCGAGCCAAGCAGTATGCGGACTCCATTGACCCGCCCGCCAACCTGGAAGACGACTTTGCAGACCGCCCGGAATTCCTGAAAATGACGGAACAGACCCTGCTCAACCATTTCAACGTCTGGTCTGACGAACACCTGATCAAGGACGTGGTGCCGGAAGACATCCAGAAAATGCTCTCCTGCCCGGAATCCAAGACCCTGCATACCCAGTACGACTGGGAAATGCCGGAATGGGTGCGCATGGACCCGCAGCAGAAGGAAGCCTGGTACAATTACCACAAGGCCCGCACCGTCCAGCTCGTGAAGGATATTAAAAGCGGAAAAATCAAGACCCAGCGCGACATCCTGCTGCGCCGCTGGCGCCATTACATGGAGGACTACCTGGGCACCGTGCTTTCCGTGGACGAAAGCATCGGCCAGATCATGGATTACCTGAAGCAGAACGGACTGGATAAGAATACGCTGGTCCTCTACTGCGGAGACCAGGGCTTCTACATGGGCGAACACGGCCTGTACGACAAGCGCTGGATTTTTGAGGAATCCTTCCGCATGCCCCTTATCATGAAATGGCCCGGCCATATCAAGCCCGGCGTGCGTTCCGCCGCCATGGTGCAGGAGCTGGATTACGCCCCCACCTTCTGTGAAGTGGCCGGTGCGACCACTCCGGAAAACATGAACACCTTCCAGGGCCGCAGCCTCGCCCCGCTGTTCAAGACCGGGGAACACCAGGACTTCAGGGAC
>ENA-OWYG01001101-OWYG01001101.1-human-gut-metagenome-genome-assembly--contig:-NODE-1101-length-14273-cov-9.564425_pt1 | contig 14273 bp, 11 predicted proteins | sample MGYA00249747_ERZ652080 | MGnify/ENA primary metagenome ERZ652080 (study PRJEB26925, sample SAMN05827071) | human gut metagenome | biome: ENVO:2100002; feature: ENVO:00000062; material: ENVO:00002003...
ACATATATAAGTCGCCGTCTTTGGTAACTGCTGCTGTATGTGTACCGCCTGCCGCTACCTGTACTATTTCTCCTGCTGAACTAAAGTCATAATCAGGATTACTTTGTGAAGTGCCAATTACAATTTCGGCTGTTGTTTCTGCATTATTTACCGTTGTAGTTGTTGACTCGGTTTGACCGTTGTATGACGCAGTGAATGTATGATTGCCGTTTGGCAAATACATTGTGACCTTACCGTCAGAGTCGGTTGTTGCTGTTCCGTTGACGGACGCACCGCTTACAAAACTGCCGTTGCTGTTCTTTACAATAATATTCACCTTATAGGAAACATAAGGACAGGTTGTGAAATCAAAGGTTTGGTGATCTAAGGAATAATAAAAATCGCTGATTTTTGTTTTGACATTTAAAGAAAGTTCAAACTTTAAATTCTTGCTGTTGAGGAATTTTATGTAAATTGAACCACCGATTTTTTTGTAAATATCGCCCTTAATACAAGCCGAACAGTTATGCTTTTTAGAAGATGAATCTTTGGTATCGTCAAACTTTCCCGAAATATCAACACCGTTTTTCAGCGTAAATCCGCCCTCAACCAAAGAACCGAGAACTCTTATTTTAAGCGTTGCTTTTGCACCGATAAACACACTTCCCGAAAAATCAAGTTTAGTTTCAAGCTTTGGATTTGTTGTCAGGTCTTTGTACCCATCAGTATTAGAAACGCTGAAGCCGTTTGTTGTTTTTATTGTAGCACTGATTGAACAGTTTATTGAACCTTCTATAACAAGTGACGGTGTTACGGTTACATAAACGCCTGCAATCGGTGAAACTCCAAATTCAAAAAGGTCAATACTGCTTTCAAACAAATTAGTTGAAACACTTAAATCAAGTTTTAAAGTTTGGTCAACTTTTAATTCTAAGTACTGATATTGAATGCTTAAATAAACTTTGACATAAACTGATGAACCATATGTAAGCGAACCTTTTACATTAACTCCGTTGTCAACATAGCTAACACTGAAAGGAACTGACCAAGACGCACTTCCGCTAATATCAATCGCCCTTGATTTTCTGCTTTTCTGTTCACTGAGTATTGAAACGCCCTCTCCAACTGTCGATTCATCATAAGTAAAATCAGATTTCTTTGCGGTGCTGTCAATTTTTACATAATCAAAAACATCGTCAAGATCTGCATCTTCACCTGTGATTGTGGCAGTAGTACCATCTATGGCAATGCTTGCAACCTTGACTATAAGAGCATCACCGTTGCTGTAATCATATGAGAAAATATCGCCCTCACTAAGAGAAGAAATGCTATCGTCAATATTTTCAATTACATATGTCTTTGTTGTATCATCACTTTTAGTAACTTTGTTGGTTTCGCCGGACTCATCAACAAGCTTTACTTCATCCTTGTAAACCGCAAAGTTGTTGTCATCGTCATTGTCAAAATTAAGCACTTTGTTTTCTTCAAAATCATCTGTAGTCTTTGAAAGAAATTCCTGCATATCCTTGGTGTACATCGGAGAAGAATATGCGGTGCATAACGGCTTGTTTGTTGATGTGTCAATAAGATAGCCTTTCACATAAAAATACTGTGGCATATCATTGGTATCTAAAATGACATTCTTTTCGGTTTCACCGTTGGTTACTTCTGTTGTACCCGTTGCAATAATTGTATCGCAACTTTCATTGTAGATAGCGACAAGCAATGTTGCGTCTGTAACAGTTTCAAAAGAAACAACGGCATTGTTGCCTGAAACAGCTACTGAAAAGACATTGTAGCCGTTATTATCTTCAGTCTCTTCGTTTTTGTCCGCAATTTCGTTTGCAAGCATTGTGCCTAACGAATTTGTTCCCGACACGCTGAGATTGTCCTGAACATTTGCATTTTGTGAATTGCTTTTTTCATCAGCCGAAACAGCCCCTGCACTTACGCTGAAAACTGAAAAAATGAGCGTAATAGCAAGAGTAACCGCCAAAAATCTGCTGAATAATCGTTTGTTGTTCATAATATCCCCCTTAAATCAATGTTATGTTAATATTATACAATAAATAAAATATGTTTGCAATACTTTAATGCAAATTGATATTTGCGGATGAATTGTTATAATTTAAAACATATTAGTGATTCTTAGTACTTTTGATAGGCATAAACTTATGCTAATATTTCAAAAAATCCAAATTCATCAACCACAGGGTAGATAATGGGACAGTGGTTTTTGGTATAATATAGTTGACAGATGGTAACATCGGGCCAAAATGATATTTTATTAAAATATCAAAATGTCAGGAGGAAAATTTATGAAAAAATGGTGTGTGTATTATCAGGTCCAGAGGTATGAATTAGTCGATTATGTTTTAGCTGATTTGGAGATTTCCGATGAACTTTACGAGAAAATTCAGGAAAACATAGAAAACGGTATTCCTGTCCATAGCGGTGAAGTCGGTGAGGAGCTTGAAAAGCTTGCACAAAAGCATTATGAGAACTATGTGACACAATTTGCTTGTGATGACTATGATATGCTGTGGCGTGGTGATTATGACAGCGATGAGGCATATGAAAAGGCACTTGAAGAGGATCGCAAGTACTTTTTTTGAGGATGATCCTGATGCCACCGAAGAAGAATACGAAGAACATCTTCAGGAATTCAGAGAAGCATGCAAATGGCATATAGAGGATGATTTATACGAGGATTTCACTTTTGATGATCCCGGCGAGGCAACGAGATTCGCAAAATGTCTAAGCGATGTTCAGTGCAAGAGATATTCAGGCGAAAATTCCGGAAGTCATTATTTTGAATTTCAGGATTACGATGATGAAATAATTAACTATAGCCTGTGGATCACATTTGATGAAAACGGCTTTGTAATTAATGTGTCTGATATTGACGCACAAGGCTACGAAGGCGAAGATTGCCGACAATCATATACAGATGGATGCGCCCCCCGACTACGGCTTCTTAGAAAGCGAAATCCGCCGAGAACTTGCGGAAGATGAATAAATGTTTCTAAATAACAGGTGATAAATCCCCCCTCCTATGGCAGAATTAAAAAAACTGCCATAGGAGATTTTATTATACTGTGATAATATTTATTTGGCAGCAACAAAAATAATTGTTAAAAAAGCACTACGAAAAAATATTGCTAATGTAATTTAAAAAAATTACAAAAATGTATTGACAAAAGAAAAGGTTAGGAGTAATATAAAGTTGCAACAATGAAAAATGTAATTTTAGAAAGGCACAAAATGAAGATAGAAGATATTATTACAATTATGACGGGAACTCCTCAATTTAGGATAAAAGAATCTTTGTCAGATACGGCGCCGACTTATTATTTTTACGGTCAGCAAGAACTTGAAAATGATATAGTAAATCTTGAATTAAGCAAAGAAAGTCCAAAATCAATATCGACCTTAGATGAGCTTAATTTGGTGCAAGAAGGCGATATTTTATTTAGCTTGATTTCAGGTAGGACGACTATTGTAAACAAAAAACATCAGGGGTATTTGTATACACAAAATTATGTTAAGCTGATACCTAAAACTGTTGTAGACAGCAAATATCTGGTATACCTGTTGAATGAAAGCGACTTAATAAGAAAGCAGTGGTCAAAGGGATTACAAGGCTCGGCTGTCTTAAAACATACAGTAAAACAGTTACGAGAACTTGAGTTGCCCCAAATGCACTCTTATGAGAAACAGAAAATTATCGGAGATATTTATTTTAAACAATTACGGCTGCAGGCATTAAAAATGAGAGTGGCTGACGCAGAAAAACTATTAACAATAGCAAAACTTAAGGGGGTAAACTTATGACTGAAAACCGCTTTGAAACAGAGTTGATTCAGTACATTACAACAGGAACAATATCAAATCCGAAATGTTTAGAGGGTATTCCGGAATTTACAGTTATAGGACTTGGAAATAGGGTTGTAAAAACAAAACTCTGGAAATATGAACCTGACATAAAAACCACACCGCAGCTTTGGGAGAATTTTAAGAAGATACTTGAGCAACACAATCAAAATGTTTTGGAAAATCCCATGAGCGATGCAGAATTCAATCAGGTTAAAAAAATCATTTCCGATTTACACACACCGTATGAAGCAGGTCAATTCCTTTATGGATTAAACGGAGTATCTCAAATTGAGGTAGATCTTGATGACGGCAGACATGTTTTTTTGACAGTATTCGATCAAAAACAGATTGGTGCAGGTGATACAGTTTATCAGGTGGTAAATCAGATTGAGCGTCCCGCAGTTATAAACGGCAAGATGAACCGCCGTTTTGATACTACTCTTCTGATTAACGGATTGCCGATTATTCAGATTGAAGAAAAACGAGATACGCATGATGTTAACGAAGCGTTAAATCAAATGCACCAATACATTGACGAAGGTCAGTATGGCGACATTTTTTCAATGCTGCAGATTCTTATTGCAATAACTCCCAATAATGTAAAATATATGGCTAATACAACCTCCGAGAGGTTTAACAAGGATTTTGCATTTAACTGGCAGCGAGAAGATAATACCATTGTAAGAGATTGGAAAGAGTTTGCCGATTCAATGTTATCAATTCCAATGGCTCATCAGATGGCAACCAATTATATGATACTTGACGGCACACCGAACAAGCAGTCATTAAAGGTTATGCGTCCGTATCAGGTTTATGCAACACAAGCAGTTATCGAAGGCCTTAAAAATGTTGATTTTGAATTTGGCGATAAAAAGGTCGGTTATATTTGGCATACCACAGGATCAGGTAAGACAATTACATCGTTTAAGACAGCTTGGTTGGCAAGTCGTATGCCAAAGGTTGACAAAGTAGTTTTTGTAGTTGATCGTATCCAGCTGACAAAACAAACAAACGAAAATTACAAAGCTTACGATCCCGACGCTACTGATGACTTTGACGGTATTGTACAGGATACCAATAATACAACAGATTTAAGCCGTAAACTAAAATCAAAATCTAATGGTATTATAGTTACATCCGTTCAAAAATTGGATACGCTTGTTAAGAGAAAATCGTTTAAGTCGCCTGAAAAAAATATTGTCTTTATAGTTGATGAGGCACACCGTTCCACAGCCGGAGATTCTTTCAAAAATATTCAAAATTCATTTAAGCGTGCCGCATGGGTAGGCTATACGGGAACACCGACATTCGATGAAACAACTAAAGGCCTAAGAACGGAAGATATTTTCGGAAGACCACTACATAAATATACAATCCGTGAGGCTATTGCAGACAGAAATGTCTTGGGATTCAAAGTTGACTTTGAAACTACCATTCCCGAAGATGTTATGAAAGAAAAATATCTCCCATCATTCTACAGAGAAAAGTATCCGGATTGGTCGGAAGAAAAAATCAATGCAAAGATTGATAACCTGACGCCCGAAGATATGGACGATGCTGTTGAACCGAGTTTTTATGACGAGAATCCAAAGCATGTTGAATTGGTAGTAAAAGATATATTCGACAAGTGGCAAAATCGTTCAAATGACGGCAAATACAATGCACTTTTTACTACTCATGTAGGTGGCGGAAAAGCCAGCACACCAATGGCAATGATGTATTATAACGAATTTAAAAGAGTCAACTGTGAGCGTAAAAAACAGGGGCTGCCAACCCTAAAAGTGGCAGTAACATTCAGCGTTAACAACACAAACAACAATAGTATGCTTGATACCAACAAAGCCCTGTATCAAGCAATTACAGAATATAATACCGAATTTCGTACAAAGTTTGATATGAATGATGTGTCGGGATATACTCAGGATGTAATTTCAAGATTGAACAAAACCGCAAGCGACGGCAATTTTCTTGATTTGGTAATTGTTGTAGATCAGCTCCTCACAGGCTTTGACGCACCGCAATTGAATACCTTGTATGTTGACAGAACATTAAAGGGTGCAGGACTTATTCAGGCATATTCCAGAACAAACAGAGTAGCGGATATGCAGGAAAAGCCGTGGGGACGAATTGTCAATTATCGTTGGCCCGCACAAAATGAGCGACTTATGAACGAAGCTCTTGCAATTTACGCAAACAAAGATTCCGCAAATCTTTCTGATGAAGAAAGAAGCATTCAAAATGTTCAGAACGGTATCACCGCCCCGAAATTTGACGATGTTTTAGGTGATGTCAAAAATACCGTGGAAAAAATTTCTGATTTGACAAATGAATTTAATCAACTGCCACCGTCTGAAAAACAGAAAGATTTTATGATTGACTTAATTCGTGAGTATAACGCAGGAATGGCAAAGCTCAAGCAGTATGCTCCCGAAAGTGATGAAAACGAGGGATTTGACTACAAAAATCCTGATAAACTGCTTGAAAAAATCGGAATAACTCCCGAACAGGAGAAAAAGCTGACAACTGTTCTCACAAATGAGCTTAAAGATTATATTTCAAAGAGAGAAAAAATTCCGGTTTACCAGATAGAACTTCGTATGACTCATATCAAGGATGTTAAGATAGATTACGATTATCTTACAGAATTAGTAAATGAGCTGTTAAATGCTGTACATAACGGCAATGAGCAGGAGGCAGACGAAACCAAGGAGAAGATAGATCAGTTTGCAAACGGACTTGATGACCGTATGTATGCCGCAAAGATTATGAATGCCGCAGACGCTATCAGAAAAGGTGATTATCCTCCCGAGGGTTCAAACTTTAAATATCCCGCAAAACTTAAGGATTGCGAAACAGTAATCAGTGCAGCCAACACTATAAGCGTTGACCGAGTATTTCTTGAATTTAGAAATAAGTGGGGCATTACGGAAGTAATTACAAGTGCCGGAATGAGAGGCCTATTCAGCCGTCACCGTTATGGTAAATTTGATTTGGACGATGCAGGTGAAATAAGCGATATTATTAAAAGAGCAAGCGTAGATTACAAAACCATGGCACTTGATGAAGAAGTACAGGCTCTTTCAAAAATCAAGTATCGCAACAGTTTGCGAGATGCAATATATAAATTAGCCGATAAAATGGCAGAGAGGTAAGAAAATGAAAAAATTAATAATCGGAGGGAAAATATATGAGTGAAAAAAAGAATGTTCCTAAGCTTAGATTCCCCGAATTTACTGAACCTTGGGAACAGCGTAAGGTTACAGACTTAGGTGAAATATATATTGGTTTAGTCACGACAATGACGGAACACTATACAGATCAGGGACACTTATTGATTAGAAATTCAGATATAAAAGATGGGTATTTTGAATTTGGAGAAAATCCAATTTATCTTGATGAGGAATTTTCTGAACAAAATAAATCAAGAATGCACCAGCTAGGGGATGTAATAACAGTACATACTGGTGATATAGGAACATCTGCTGTAATAGGCGATAATGAAGTGAATTCAATAGGTTTTGCAACAATTGTAACTCGACCAAATCAGGAAGTACTAGACTCAGAATATTTTGCAACGTATTTGAACACTGATACTCATAAACAATGGGCTATTTCAATGGCAACGGGTGATGGACGCTCGAATTATAACCTGAAAGACTATACAAAACTTGTGGTTCCGATACCTCAAATTAAGGAACAAAAGAAGATTGCAGCTTGTATTGGCAATTTGAATAACCTTATCACCCTTCATCAGCGTAAGTTAGACCATGTAAAGGATTTGAAAAAATCCATGCTCCAAAAAATGTTTCCAAAAAATGGTCAGCTATATCCGGAGGTGCGATTCCCTGAATTTACTGACGCTTGGGAACAGCGTAAGCTGAAAAATATACTGGTTAGCTTGCAAAATAATACTCTTTCTAGGGCTGATTTATCGAATGAAACCGGTGTTGCAAAGAATGTTCACTATGGTGATGTGCTTATAAAGTTTGGAGAAGTTTTAGATATAAGCAAAGAGCAACTTCCAATGATTACAGATGAAAAGGTACTGACCAAATATAAAACCTCATTCTTACAAAACGGGGATGTGGTTGTAGCTGATACAGCAGAGGATACTACTGTCGGAAAATGCAGTGAAATAGCGGAATTGAACGATGAAGTTGTTATATCTGGACTTCATACTATTCCATACAGACCAGTAGAAAAATTTGCCACTGGATATTTAGGATATTATCTAAATTCTGATTCTTATCACAATCAGTTGATACCTTTAATGCAAGGGATAAAAGTTACATCAATTTCAAAATCTGCTATGCAAGATACAAATATTATTTATCCTAACTCAAAGGAAGAACAGGCTAAGATTGGAAAGTATTTTATTACCCTCGACGACCTTATCACCCTTCATCAGCGTGAGTTAGATCACCTCAAATTATTAAAAAAAGGCATGTTACAACAAATGTTTGTATAAGAAAAAGAAAGGACAGAAAAAATGAGCGATTTAGAAACTATAAAATCCAAAGTGTGGGCAATGGCTAACGAATTAAGAGGTAATATGGATGCCTCAGAGTATAAAAACTATATTTTGGCATTTATGTTTTACAGATATTTGTCTGAACATCAAGAACAGTATTTGCTTTCAAATAATGTAATTGACCTTGAAGATGGGCAGACGATAAATGAAGCCTACAAAGCAATGGCTGTTAGCGAAGATTTGGCAGATTATATCAAAGATATATCGTCTGCCCTCGGTTATGCAATTGGACCAAATGACACATGGGCTTCTCTTGTGGAGAAAATTGAAAACAGCGAAGTTATACCAAGCGATTATCAGACGATTTTCGCAAATTTTGAGGAACACGCTAAGCTTAACAAAGAGGCAGAAAAAGATTTTAGGGGCGTTTTTAATGATGTAAACCTCGGTGATTCAAGACTCGGTTCTTCAACAAACGAGCGTGCAAAATCCTTAAATCGTATTGTAAAACTCGTTGATAGTACTCAGTACAAATCAGATGACGGCAAAGATATTCTCGGAGAAATTTATGAATTTTTAATAGGTAAATTCGCTGCTACTGCGGGAAAAAAAGGCGGAGAATTTTATACTCCTCATGAGGTGTCAAAGGTTTTGGCGAAAATAGTTACCGATGATGTCAAAGAATCAGACAGCGTATTCAGTGTTTATGATCCCACCTGTGGTTCAGGCTCTTTGCTTTTGACAGTTCAGGACGAAGTACCGGGCGGAAACAATACAGGTGCTGTTAAGTTTTACGGACAGGAACTCAACACAACTACATACAACCTTGCACGAATGAATTTAATGATGCACGGAGTATCATTCCAGAATATGAGCTTATCAAATGCCGACACTCTCGAGAGCGATTGGCCGGACGGTCCCGATGTAAAGGGTATTGACCACCCCCGTTCATTTGATGCTGTCGTTGCTAATCCGCCGTATTCGGCACATTGGGATAACAGCGAAACCAAGTTGAAAGATCCACGCTTTAAGGATTACGGAAAGCTTGCACCAAAGACAAAGGCTGATTATTCATTTGTCCTTCATGGCTTGTATCATCTTAATGAGGAGGGAACAATGGCAATCGTTCTCCCTCACGGTGTTCTTTTCAGAGGTGCAGCGGAAGGAACTATCAGACAGAATTTAATTGAACATCCAAGCGGAAATCGCATTTATGCTATCATCGGTTTGCCGTCAAATCTTTTCTACGGAACAGGCATTCCCACTATTATTATGGTGTTAAAAAAGAAACGCACAGGCAAAGATATATTGTTTATTGATGCGTCAAATGATTTTAAAAAGGAAAAAAATCAGAACAAGCTTACTGCAGAGAATATTGACAAAATTATTTCAACATACCGTGAAAGAAAGGATGTTCCAAAATATGCACATTTAGCAAGCATTGAGGAAATTCGCCAAAATGATTATAACCTCAATATTCCTCGTTATGTAGATACAACTGAGGAAGAAGAGGAAATTGACATTGATGAGGTCAGAAAGTTAATTGCTCAGGATAAAAAGGAAATTGAGGAATTAGAGGCTCAAATTGCAGAACAGTTTAAATTGCTTGGTATTTAAATAATTACATTTAACAGAGAAAGCTTGCAACATTTTTGTAGTTGCAAGCTTTTTTCCTATCATCAGCGTGTTAATGTTGTTTATGAGTTAAGATTAGATAAAGACCGCATTATGATGTCAATATCCTTGCTTTCCAGTTCCTGAATGATATGAAGATAAGTTTTTTGTGTGGTTGTCATATTTGAGTGACCTAATCTTCGGGCAACACTTGCAATCGACACTCCGGCAAAGAGCAAAAGTGATGCATGTGTATGGCGCAGTCCGTGAATTGATATTATAGGCACCTCTGCGTTACGGCAATGTTTTGCGAGAATACTGTTTGCTGTAGAATTATATACCTTTTTGCTTACAAAAATAGGTTTATCTTCCGGCAAATGTTTAATTAGTTCCGCAAATTGAATTACCGTTTGCCAATCCAAAGGAATTTTTCTGACAGAAGATTCATTTTTGGTAGGAAGAAAGCCACCGTTACCCTTATAATCCCATGTTTTTGAAACAGATAACAGTTGTCGGCTTAAATCAAAATCTTTTGGAGTAAGTGCCAAAGCCTCAGAAAAACGCATGCCTGTTTTTGCAATCAGCAGGATAAACCAATCCATATTGATTTGCTCTGTAAGATTAAGATCGTCCAACAATTTATGAAGTTCGTACTGATTTAAAAATTTTGGCTTCTTTTCACGAGGTGTCTTACCTTTGATAATAGCTTTTCTCGTTGGATCGTGAAGAATTAAACCTTCATCTACGGCATCAAGAATTGCACATTTTAAATGATGATGAAAGTCCATGGTTGTTTGTCTTTCATGTTCGGTTGCATAATCATTTAATAGTTTTTGATATGTAATGCGGTCAAGATTACTTATTGCAAGTTCAGGTATCAATTTTACTAACCACTGATGAGCCATATTGTATTTATTCATCGTTACCGGTCGGATAGCCCCCTCCTTATATACAGAAATCCACTGCTTATAGTAATCGCAAAATAACATGTCGCTTTTGATAATGGTGTTTTGCATATGTCAGCACCCCTTTTAAAATAATAAATTCACACGCCGATACAGGATTATAACCATTATCGAATAATACTGTGGCATTAGTCAAATTTATTGCATCCAACTTACGCTGATGAAGGGTGATAAGGGTATCAAACTGCTCTAAATAGTCACCGATTGCATGCTGTTCATCTAATGATGTATATGGAATATCAATTGTTTTCATTCCATCAATATCTATACTTCTTCCATCTCTTATTCCATACACATGAGGCACTAATTTATGTTTTATAAACTCATGTGAACGAAAGTAAGGATAATAAAATCTTGAATCAGCACTATCACTATGAAAAGTGTGATATGCTGGGCTTATGATGCCATCTAATGATGATTTTTCAAGACCTCCTTCAAACGAACGGAGATGCACAATAAAATCATCTTTTCTTACCATTTTGTAGTTAGCTAAATTTGTTTGATCATACATTAAACTTCTATTAGAATCTTCTCTCTTTACAGTTCCACCACCTTGAATAATAGTCAGTGTTGGCAACTCTATGTGGTTCTTTTCTGTATATTCTTTAAATACATCCCCCAGCTTACGCTGTTCCCAAGCGTTATTATTTTTCTCTTTGACTTCTAATAAATTTCACTAAGACAGAAATTTAAATATTTTGTTAGTTTAAAATGCTATTGCTTGGGAACAGCGTAAGGTTACAGACTTAGGTGAAATATATATTGGTTTAGTCACGACAATGACGGAACACTATACAGATCAGGGACACTTATTGATTAGAAATTCAGATATAAAAGATGGGTATTTTGAATTTGGAGAAAATCCAATTTATCTTGATGAGGAATTTTCTGAACAAAATAAATCAAGAATGCACCAGCTAGGGGATGTAATAACAGTACATACTGGTGATATAGGAACATCTGCTGTAATAGGCGATAATGAAGTGAATTCAATAGGTTTTGCAACAATTGTAACTCGACCAAATCAGGAAGTACTAGACTCAGAATATTTTGCAACGTATTTGAACACTGATACTCATAAACAATGGGCTATTTCAATGGCAACGGGTGATGGACGCTCGAATTATAACCTGAAAGACTATACAAAACTTGTGGTTCCGATACCTCAAATTAAGGAACAAAAGAAGATTGCAGCTTGTATTGGCAATTTGAATAACCTTATCACCCTTCATCAGCGTAAGCAATAAAGTAACGCATTATGAATTATTATTTGATTTAACATTTTACGGGCAAAATAGTGTGTGAAAAATTTTGCTAAGGGCTTGAATTATTGGAATGTATATGTTATAATGACACCATAGTCAACATTGTTCCAAGTCGCTTTTTGTAAGAGATTTAAATTTAAACCATTTAAGTAGGCATAAATGCCGAAAAATCATTTTTTGTTATTGAACTAAGAAAAAAGTTTTTAAAACTTTTAACGAAATCTTTAGAATTCCTGATCGGAAAAAACGTGAAATTAAGCTCAAGGGGGTGGTCTACCCTTTTTTACCTTGAGAATGACAAAATAGAAGAAATATATGTGCAAGATTTTTGCATGTGCTGAAGATTATGAAGGGTACAAATTTTATGATTTGTACTTTTTTATTTATGAAAATGCAGAAGCAATTCGCATGGTCAAGAATTGATTTGTGACGGTGTCACATTGAGATATTTGAAAAAGAGAGATTGCAGTAAAAGGGGCAGTATGCCCTTTTGAATACTAAAAACAGAATATTGTATATAAAGAGAGTACAATTTTTATTTGTACTCTCTTTTTGTTTGCAAGATAATGCCACATCCCGACAGCCGTGTTAAGGAGGCGATAAGAAAATAAAGAACGACATCAAATTAAGATGTTATTAACAGTGATAAAGTAAAAACATAGGTTGAAACAGACCTGATGACAGATAAAACATTAACTATGTGCAGTTGCCTCACATAAAATTCAGGCAAACGCCCGCGATGTTTGGGCGCCGATTCAGTCGGCAAAAACATCAATTTAAAATGAAAGGAGTTTATATATGCAATATAAACTTTTGGTTTATACATGGCTATTGCGTTTTGTGGGCAATCATGAAAAGCGATGCCGCAATTACTTTATCTACTGAAAAATTTATTGAACAGATCAAAGCCGATACAATCGGTTTGGCGTTTACCAAGCTTCTTGAAGCAATGAATGTTTCAAGAGCTGATTATAGAGATGCGTACGGATTTGGCGAGGGAACTGTCGATCACATAGTAAACCGATATGATCTTGATATGAAACCCGACACAATAATTCGTGCAGTTTTGGTGCTTAATGTCGATTACAGACTGAGCAAATTTCTGCTCAATAAAGCAGGAATTTGTGAGGGAAATTGTCCTGCATCAAAAATATATTGGAGCGTTTTAAAGAAAGTCAATTCTGATTTTATTCCGTATTACAGCAAAAATATAAATTTTTTCGAAGAAGTTCCGAATACGATTAACGAAATAAATCAGAGAATAGATAAAACGATTGATAAAATGCCGATTTCGGATAAAAAGAAGGTGGAGTATAAGAAAAAATATAGAATTAAAGATGCATTAGCTGTATGAAAAAAATTTTATTATAACACAGAATGCGAAAAAAGGGAACACAGTAAATCGCCTGTTGAATGTAATTTGCCGATGATATAATTTAGTTGTCATCGATGATAAATTATTTTTTCGGAGGTAAAATTATGAATATCAATTTAGTTGAAATTGATGCCAACAAGACTGTCGGCAAAAATCCTGTGCTTGTTGATGTTGCACCGTCATATGTCTATGAGAACGGCAAAAGAACAGGTGAGGTCAGCGGATTTAAATACACCGTTGCCTTACCTGATAAGGCTTTTGAAAAGCTGACGGTCAAGATTGACGGCGAGTGCAAACTTGAAAAGCCTGATGATAAACATTATCCGGTGGTCATCTTTGACGGACTTGAGATGCGTCCGTATTGGACTCCTGAGGGCTACAAGGTTTCTGCAACGGCGAAGAATATTCGTGCTGTCAATGCGGGAAAGGCTTAAACTGCACCAAATCAGTCTTTGCATGGTGTGCCTTAAGCACACCGTGCAGAGGCTCTGCGATAGGGGGAGTATTACCCCTATCGTAGCAATGTAGCAGTAGCAGGGAGGTTTTTATATGGGCAGTTCAAATCATCAGTCGAGGAAGTGGCTGTTGACCATAAATAACCCTGATGATTACGAGCTTGACCATAATTCGGTCAAGAATACTCTGCATCTGTTCAGTCCCGATTATTTTTGTCTTGTGGATGAAATTGCAACCACAGGCACAAAGCATATGCACATTTTCATTTACTC
>ENA-OWYG01001105-OWYG01001105.1-human-gut-metagenome-genome-assembly--contig:-NODE-1105-length-14225-cov-5.165632_pt1 | contig 14225 bp, 8 predicted proteins | sample MGYA00249747_ERZ652080 | MGnify/ENA primary metagenome ERZ652080 (study PRJEB26925, sample SAMN05827071) | human gut metagenome | biome: ENVO:2100002; feature: ENVO:00000062; material: ENVO:00002003...
CAGCGTCAGATGTGTATAAGAGACAGCGTATAGGTTTCCACCTCCAGGTGGGGGTTCAGGCCCGGATGGCTGCGGAGGAAGGCGTGCGTTTTCAGGATGAAATCCTCCGTGCCCCGCAGGGGCGGTTCCGGGGAGGCGTACAGGGGAATGTGGTAATGAATGCGCCATTGGGAATCCCGCGTTTCCTCCGCGTAATCCCGCCCGTAGGCCAGGGCGTTCGGCAGGTCCGGGAAAAGCATGGTTCTGCCCCGGTGGAGGATGCTGGTCTGGTGGAAATAAACGCCGTCGTCAAACTGGCGGAGGCGTTCCAGGTCTTCCTCCCCGCGTATGCGGCATTCCAGGGCGTTGGAGAACTGCACCTTGCAGAGGGAGATGTTGTTTTCCTCCCAGGCGGAGAGGGTGTCTGCCGGTTCCTCCCGCAGGATGGCGAAGTGGCAGGTGTCATACGTCAGCCCCAGGTGGCGTTCAATGAGTTCGGGGCGGCGGGAGTGGTTGCGCAGGCCGTTGAAAAAGCGGATGGCGCCCTCCGTATCGTGGAAATGGCCGAATGGCTCCGGCTCCAGCCCAAGCTGCATCAGGCGTCCGGTCTGCCTGCTCAGCACGTCCAGGAATCCGCTCATGGCGTCCAGACGGGAGAACATGCGCTCCTCCTCCGCATGGAACCAGCTGTGGGAGGCGGGGAGCGTGCTGACGGTCAGCCTGTCTGCGTTTTCATCCCCGATGCGGGCCAGGATGCGGAACAGGTTGCAGGTGTATTCAAAACGTTCCGGCGTGGTCCAGTCCGGCTGGAAAACGTGTTCCTTCACCCGCTGGCCGTGAAAGTTCCCGTAGGGAAAGCCGTTGAGGGTTTCCACGCGCGCGTTGTGTTCGTCCAGCCATGCTTTCAGGGCTTCCACGGCGTGCGGCGTTTCCAGCAGTTCCGCTGCCGCCCTGGCGGACAGGCGCAGGCCGATGCCCAGGGGGCGGTCCTTCAGGGGGGAATTCAGTGCGGCCAGTTCCTGCCGGATGCGGGGAACGTGGGTCTGGAGGGCTTCCCGGGTTTCCGCCCAGGATTCGGCGGGATGGATGTTGGTGCAGTAGGAAAGCATGGCGGGGCAGTATGTGCTGTTTTGGGGAACGGCGTTCCACTCCGGGGGAAAATGGTGGAAAATGCGTGCGCATGGGACGTTCCTCAAGCCTACATACGGTTCCGCAGTGAGGAAAAATTTCATGGAATTGCGGCTTTTGGCGTCATCCGGAAGCGTCCTTTCCGGCGGAAAGAATGGCTTTGAAAAGGCTCCGGATATATGGTAGTATCTTTCCGTTATGCGTCCGTTCTTCTTTCTCCTTCTTGGTGTTCTGTTCCACGGGGACGTCCTGCGCGCGGCGGAGGAATCAACGGCATGGAAATCCTCCCTGGTCCGGTTCAGCCGTCCGGCGGAATGGAAGGAGACGCGGCCCCAGAAGGGAACCGGGGACAACTCCTGGGCGAAGGACGCCACGCCGATCGGCAACGGAAGAATAGGAGCGCTCATTTACGGAGGCGTGGAAAAGGACCGCCTGGAGCTGACGGAAATCAGCATGTGGTCCGGAGGTTTTTGCAGTGCGGAAGCCAAGGACAAGGGGCCGGATTCCGTCAAATTCGGATCCTACCAGCCGTTCGGCACGCTGGAAATCACGTATCCGGCAGCAGAGAACGTGCAGGATTATAAAAGGACGCTGGATGTGGCGGAGGCGCTGGCTTCCGTGTCCTACAACTCCGGGGGAGTCCGTTACCGGAGGGAGTATTTCGCCAGCGTTCCGCACCAGGTGGTTTCCATGACGGTGCAGGGGGACAGGCCCCGTTCCGTGGAAGCCTCCTTCCGCCTGGCGACCTTGCATCCTCAGGACAGGATTACGGCCACGGCCGGAGGGGGCAGGGGAATGATTCTGATGCAGGGTTCCCTGAAGAACGGATTGACCTATGAGGCGCGCATTGCCGTTCTTCCCAGGGGTGGAAGTGTCACGGCTAACGGCGGCTCCATCACCGTCCGGCGGGCGGATTCCTGCCGCGTGCTGGTTTCCCTGGCTACGGATTACGTGCTGGACGCTTCCCGGAACTGGAAGGGGGAGCCGCCCCGCAAGAGGAATGACGCCGTTCTGGCCCGTGCGCTCAAGGCGGCTCCGGAGCAGTTGAAAGCCGCCCACCGGGGCGCCTACGGCAAGCTTTACCACCGCGTTTCCCTGGACCTGGGAGAGACGGAGGACGCCACGGCGGAACTCCCCGTCAACGAGAGGCTGAAGAGGTACAGGCAGGCGGTGGACGCCGGAAGGGACGCCCGTGATCCCGATCTGGAGGAACTGGTGTTCAACTTCGGCCGCTACGTCATCCTTTCCTCCTCCCAGCCGGGGAATCTGCCCGCCAACCTCCAGGGCCTGTGGAATTACAGCCTGATTCCGCCGTGGGATTCCGACTACCACAATAATATCAACATCCAGATGTGCTACTGGGGAGTGCTCCCCTCCAACCTGGCGGAATGTTATGACCCGCTGGTGGATTACATCCGGGAAATGGCGCCCGCCGCGCGTAAAATCACCCGGGAGGAGAAAGAGTTCAGGACGGCTGGCGGCAAGCCCGCTCCGGGCTGGACGTCCAGGACGGCCCAGAACATTTACGGGGGCCAGGGATTTAAATGGAACAAGCCCGCTTCCGCGTGGTATGCCCTGCATCTGTGGGAACGCTACCTGTTCACGATGGACAGGGAGTATCTGAAAACGACGGCTTACCCGATGATGAAGGAAATCTGCCGTTTCTGGGAAAGCCAGCTCAAGCCCCTGCACGCGGGAGGAAGCAACTTCCGGACGGAGGACAGGAAGGTGACGCCGGAAATAATCTCCCGGGAGTTGAAGGACGTGAAGGAAGGAACGCTGGTGGCTCCGATGGGCTGGTCCCCGGAACACGGCCCCAGGGAGGACGGCTGCGCGCATGACCAGCAGATCGTGTGGGAATTGTTCCATGATACCGTACAGGCCGCGGAAACCCTGGGCGTGGACATTGCCTGGAGGAAAGAACTGGCCGCCAAGAGGGATCTTCTGGCCGGTCCCAGGGTGGGGGAGGACGGCCTGCTGCTGGAATGGATGATCGCCCGCAAGCCGGGCGGCTCCTGGGACCCGCGCCACCGGCACACCTCCCACTTGTTTGCCGTTTATCCCGGCAGCCGGATCAGCCCGGAAAAGACGCCGGAATGGGCGGAAGCCGCCCGCAAATCCCTGCTGGCGCGCGGAACCACGGGGGATTCCCGCCGTTCCTGGACCTGGGCGTGGCGCGCCAGCCTCTGGGCGCGTTTTCTGGACGGGGAAAAGGCTTATGAGATGATTCGGGGCATGATGCGCCACAGCATGATGGACAGCCTGTTCACCACGCATCCGCCCATGCAGGTGGACGGAACCATGGGCATCGTGGCCGGCTTTGCGGAGATGCTGCTCCAGTCCCGCACCGGCCGCCTGCATCTCCTGCCGGCGCTGCCGGAAGCCTGGAAAAACGGGAGCGTGCGTGGGCTGAAAGCCCGCGGCAACATTACCGTGGACATGGACTGGAAGGACGGCAGGGTAACGCAGTTCCGCCTTTCCTCCCCGGTGGCCCAATCCGTCAAGGTGGCCGCCAATGGCACGGAAAAGACGTATGAACTGACGCCGGAGACGCCCGTCAAAGGCAGTTGAGGAATCTTCAGAACGGTTCAGGACCGATGTCTCTCACGCCGTTACAGCTGTTTTTCAGCAGGTACAGCCTTGTTTCTGTTGTAAGGTGCCCCATTTGCCAAGGGAGTAATGCGCCCGCTGATGCCTGGATGAACAAAAGGGCTTGTGCCTGTAACGGGAAGTCGGGGCATGGAATGAGTTTTTGACATTTCCACAGGCGGATATTAAAATTAGTAGAATGGAAGATGCGCCTTTGAATACGGATTTTATCAATTTAACGGCGGACAATCTGGCCAGTGAACATTTATGCTGCATTATCCGCAGCCGGGCCCCCCATCCGGGCGTTGAAGCAAAGCGGCAATGGCTTTCCGGCCGGATCAGGGAAGGCCACGTCTTTAGAAAGTTAAATGCCAAGGGAGTGGTTTTCATTGAGTATGCCCCTCTGGAGACGGCCTGGGTTCCCATCCTTGGGGACAACTACTATTATATATATTGCTTGTGGGTTTCCGGCAGCTACAAGGGGAAAGGGTATGGAAAATTGCTGATGGAATATTGTCTGGCTGATGCCAGGGAAAAGGGCAAATCCGGCGTTTGCATGCTCGGAGCTGAAAAACAGAAAGCGTGGCTTGCCGATCAATCCTTTGCGAAGAAGTTCGGCTTTGAGGCGGTGGATGCTGCCAGTCATGGCTATGAACTGCTTGCTCTTTCCTTTGACGGAACAACGCCGAGGTTTGCGCCGAATGCCAAAAAGGGGAGAATTGAGAGCCGGGAGCTGACAATTTATTATGATATGCAATGCCCCTTTGTGTATCAAAACATTGAGATCATAAAACGGTACTGTGGAGAGAACGATGTTCCGGTATCTCTCATCAGGGTGGATACGCTGCAAAAGGCAAAGGAATTGCCCTGCGTCTTCAATAACTGGGGCGTGTTTTACAAGGGGAATTTTGAAACGGTGAATTTGTTGTTGGACGTCGCCAATCTAAAGAGAATCCTCAAGAAATGAGTTGAGCCGGTGCTTTCATAAATTATTCAGGCTGTGCGGTTGCACCTTCCGGGTGCAAGGCATTCTTCCTTTCCTGCCTTTTTCACTAACAGCAGGCAGGGAACCAATGCTTATTGCGGGTTTTCATGCTCCGTCTTTATGAACGTGAGCGCCCGTTCCATCAAGGAACAGGGGGGCTGCCAATGGAACAGCCTGCCTCCTTTTACCCCTGCAACCGCTGTTCACGCCAATAAAAAACAGGCACGCCTTGCAGCGGCCTGTTTTCTGAACGGGGAATCCGCTCCGGCCTGGAAGCCCGCTGTAAAGGCGGAAAAGCTCCAGGCCGGATGGGGAATGAGTTTTTTACTGAACGATGCCCAGCGGGGCGGTCGTCTTCCAGTCTCCGCGGGTGAAGTCCGGGAACACCTGGGGCATGCCGCCCTGGGCCACGGAGTATTCGGAAAGCTCGGAGACGGAGGACCAGAAGGCGCCTTCGTATACGTTCTGGTCCATCGGTTCGCCCTTGCGGAGGCATTCGATGATGCGGTAAAGCATCACGAAGTCCATGCCGCCGTGGCCGCCCATTTTCGTAGCCAGATTCCCGATGCGTTTCCAGAGCGGATGGTCGTATTTCTCGTAAATGGCGGCCAGCTTCTCCCGGCCTTCAATCCATTCGTGATAGTTGCCGTTGCCCAGCTTTTCACCCGCCACCCGGGTCGGAAAGCCGGCCAGGGTTCCTTCGGTTCCCTGGATCAGGTTGGCGCGGGAATAGGGCCGGGGGGACGTTTCATCCAGTTGGACGACAATAGTGCGCCCCAGTTGCGTCTTGACGATGGCCGTGTTCATGTCCCCGCAGATGAAGGGGGTATTGTTCCAGCGGTGGTCCGCGGGAAGGTGTTTTTTGGCGTAGGCATTGCGCCCGAGCGCAGGGGAGGCGAACGCAGCCACCCGGCTGAAATGGTCTTCTCCGCGCGCCAGGTTCATGTACTGTGCCACGGGGCCCAGTCCATGGGTGGGGTACAGGTTTCCGTTGATCCGGGTATGGTATTCAGGCCGCCAGGCCCCTTCCCCGCGCGTGTCCCCCAACTGCGTCACCAGGCAGTGGATATATGCGGCCTCCCCGTGGAGCAGATCGCCGATGACCCCCTGCCGGACCATGTTCAGGAACATAAGCTCGTCCCGGCCGTAGTTGACGTTTTCCATCATCATGCAGTGCTTCCGGGTGGCCTCGCTGGTGTCCACCAGATTCCAGAGTTCTTCCAGGGAGACGGCCAGCGGAACTTCCACAAAGGCGTGCGCGCCGTGCTTCATGCTGTCGCAGGCGATTCCGGCATGGGTACTCCAGTCCGTGCTGATGATGACAGCGTCCGGTTTCAGCTCCTTCAGCATGGTCAGGTATTCCGTGTCCCCGCCGGAATAACTCAGCGGGCTTTTCCCCATCTTGGAAAGCACGCGGTCCACGCCGCGCTTGGCCAGGTCTTCCTTCAAATCACATACGCCCACGATTTCCACCCCGTCCATCACGCACATTTGAGCCAGATGGGAAAAGCCGCGGCCGCCCACGCCGATGAAGGCAAGCCTGATGCGGGCCAGCCCGGGAGCCTTGAAGCCCCCCATGTACATGGAGCCGGAAGGCCGCGGAGACGCCTGGGCGCCGGATTTCCAGAGGCTGTCCCCGGCAGGGATTTCCAGGGCCTGCCCGGGGAGAACGTTTCCGGCGGCAGCCGCTCCGGCCGCGAGCCCCAGGGATTTGAGAAATTGTCTGCGTGATGAAAAAATAGACATGATTTGAAAGTATGGCTTCAAGGAAGATTACGCCTCCCGTGCCGCGGATTTATCATCATTCCCGTCCCGGAGGAAAAAAGCTCCGGATGGCTGATTTTAAGGTTTGCAAAATCCGGCGGAACTTCCACTATGAGATAAACTTCTGCCTCTAACCACCTTCAATTTATGCGTTACCTTCTTCTTATCCTGTTGCTCGCCGGCGGCTATTACGGCTGGGATTATTACCAAACCGGCCTCGTGCCCAGGCATGAAGCCATCAAAGCCATGGAGCAGGAGCCTTATCCGGAGCTGGATGCGGCCCAGGCCCGTTTTGACGAGGCGGCGGAACTTCACGAACAGCAGGCGGCACGCCTCCAGGCGGCCATCCAGAGGAAGGAAGAGGCCATCCGCAAGTATTGGGATGCCCAGATGGAGAAGATCGACCAGGCAAACGCCGGGAAAAAGTCCGTGCCCGCCGTGAAGGGAAGGCCCAATGCCCGGAGCGCGGAAGCCCGGATAGCCAATCTCCTGGAACAATATGACCGCCGCGTCGCGGACGTGGAGGAGCTCAAAGGCAAGCGGGACACCACCAGGCAGCAGTTGGACAACGCCCGGAACCGGCTCCAGGAACAAATACGCCAGGTGGAAACCCGGCTGGACATCAACCGCATCCAGCGCGCGGAGGCGTCCAATACGAAGAGCAAGGATTTCAAGGTGACGGAGAGCCGGGCGGACCTGCTCAAGCTCCAGGCCAGCCTGCCGCAGGAGCTGGACCGCATCACCCGCAAGGGAGAAGCCATGCTGAGTGACCAGACGGCGGCCTACGAAAAGGCCAAAAGGGAGCTGGCCCTGTTCCAGAACAAGGTGGACAGACAGATCGCCAGTCTCCGGGATTCCATGAACTCCCCCCTGGCGGAAGAGTATGATGAGACGGAAATCCTTTCGGAAGACCCCGAGTTCCGCACCATGATCTCCCCTTACGACCAGGCCGTCAGCCATGAGGAAACGCTTGTCATGCGGACGGAGGCGGACGTGGAGGAGCAGGCCAAGGTCCTGCACGGGCTGCAGCGCATCAGGGACGGGAAAATTGAAGGGGAGCGCAGCCAGCTCAGGCAGGAGGAAGAGATTTTCTTCACGGCCGCCGCCGTCATCGGCGTGGTTCTGCTGATCTCCATTTTGCTCTCCTTTACCAGAAGGAGATGATGCCTTTGAAGGTTGACACTGCACCGCAAACCTAGTTTACTGTCTGGGCCGCCGGGAACCCCGTGGAGGCACGACTGGCAAACCCCGCCAGGACCGAGAGGTAGCAACGGTAGCTTGTTCGTGTTTGCCGCGTCCGTTCCCGGCGGTATTTTATTGACGCCCCCTCCCATACCGGGATTGAACGGGAGCCTTCCCGTGGTAGAATACCGCCCATGAACGTGTCCGCCGCCCTTGACTGGCTTTTTTCCACCCAATTCTTCGGGATCAAGCTGGGGCTTGACAATACCGGGAAGCTGCTGGCGGCAGCCGATGCGGACCGGACGGATGCCACAGTGGTCCACGTGGCTGGCACCAACGGGAAAGGCTCCACCTGCGCCATGATTGAGGCCCTGGCCAGGGCACAGGGGTATGTGACCGGCCTGTTCACCTCCCCCCATCTGGTGGAGTTTTCCGAACGCATCCGCGTGAACGGGAATATGATTCCCCCGGAGGCGCTGGCGGAAGAAATCTTCTTCCTGAAACAACTGGCGGAAGGCTGGGAACAGCCGCCCACCTTTTTTGAGCTGGCGCTTGCCGTCGCCCTGCGCCACTTCCGCAAAAGCGGCGTGAACTTCATCATTCTGGAAACGGGCCTGGGCGGCAGGCTGGACGCCACCAACGCCGTGCCCAAGGACATCGCCGTGCTGGCCCCCATCGGCCTGGACCACCAGCAGTACCTGGGAGACACCCTGGAAGAGATCGCCGCGGAAAAGGCGGCCATCATCTCCCCCGGCAAACCGGCCGTGACCGCCGTGCAGAGCCCGGAAGCCATGGCCGTCATTGAACGGACGGCACGGGACCGCCGTTCCCCCCTTACGGTCGCCCGGGCGGACGGGGAAACGCCCCGGCCATCCCTGTCCGGAGCCCATCAGCGGGAAAATGCCGCCCTGGCGCTGGAAACCATGAGGCAGCTCCACGCCCTCCCCTCCCCTTCCGCAGCCGCCGCTGCCCTGGCAAAGGTGCAGTGGCCCGGAAGGTTTGAACGCCTTGAAACGCCACCGCTGGTGCTGGACGGCGCCCATAACGAACATGCGGCGCGCGTGCTCGCGGCCACATGGAAGGAGGAATTCCCCGGGCGGAAGGCGGCTCTGGTTTTTGCCGCATCCGCAGACAAGCACATCCGGGAGATGATCCCCGTTTTGCGGGAAATCACCGGAGAATGGCACCTGGTTCCCTGCACTTCCCCCCGCATCATGCCGGCGGAAGAATTGGCCGTCCTGCTGGCCGGACTGGAAACCGGCCCCGTCTTTATCCATTCCACCCTTCCGGACGGGCTGCATGCGGCCCTGGCCTCCCCGCTTCCGGCTCTGGCGGCAGGCTCCCTGTTCCTTCTGGGGGATTTGAAAGCGTTGCTCCGCCATGCGGAAAAACGCAGCACCGCCCAGTAACCCCTCCATCCTTTTTGTTTTTCCCCGTGATTTCCGACGACATGACCCTTTCCTCTCTCCGGCCCGGAGACCTGCGCCCCGAATTGCTGGCTCCCGCCGGGGACATGGACTGCGCCCGCGCCGCCGTAACCAATGGCGCAGACGCCATTTATTTTGGCCTGGACCGTTTCAACGCCCGCTTGCGCGCGAATAATTTTACGCTGGATTCCCTGCCGGAACTGATGCGCTTCCTCCACGCGCACGGCGTGAGGGGGTACGTGACGATGAACACGCTCCTTTTCACCTCCGAGCTGGCGGACGCCCTCACCTACCTGGGCCATTTGAATGCCGCCGGCGTGGACGGCGTGATCGTGCAGGATATCGGGCTTGCCCGCTGCCTGACAGAGTGGGGAAGGCAGGATCCCGCCATGAAGCTGGAGCTGCACGCCTCCACCCAGATGACGCTTTCCTCCCCGGACGGCCTGGAATTCGCCGCCGGTTTCCTGGACCTGAAGCAGGCCGTGCTGGCGCGGGAATTGAGCCTGGAGGAAATCGGGCAATGCATACGCCATACGGATATTCCCCTGGAGGTGTTTGTGCACGGGGCGCTCTGCGTGGCTTACTCCGGCCAGTGCCTCACGTCGGAAAGCCTGGGCCAGCGCAGCGCCAACCGCGGAGAATGCGCGCAGGCCTGCCGCCTGCCCTATACCCTGGTCGTGGACGGCAAGGCCGTTCCGCTGGGAGAAAGGCGCTATCTGCTCAGCCCGCAGGATCTGTGCGCCCTTGACCGCATTCCGGACCTGGTCCGCATGGGCGTGAAGAGCTACAAGATAGAGGGGCGGCTGAAAAGCCCGGAATACGTTGCGGCGGTAACGGCGGCCTACAGAAAGGCCCTGGACGCCGCCTGCGCCGGAATACCCGTGGATGAATTGGTGACCGCACGCGACCGTTATGCACTGCAAATGGTATTTTCACGCGGCTTTTCCACCGGCTGGCTGGACGGCACGGACCACCCGCGCCTGACCCACGGCCGCCACGGCAAGAAGCGCGGCGCCTATGCAGGCACCATTGTGGACAGCAGCCAGGGCTGGCTGGACATCAGGCCGGAAGGGAACGTTCCGCTCGCTCCCGGCGACGGCTTCGTCATTGACGCCGGGGAGGACCGCAATGAAGAACAGGGCGGCCGCATCTGGAAAGTGCAGAGAAACCGCCTTTTCTTCCACGGAAAAGCCTCCGGCATTGACTGGAGCAAGGTCAGGCCGGGGCAGAAGCTCTGGAAAACGGATGATCCGGCCCTGAACGCCGAGCTGAAAAAAATGCGGGAGCACCTGCCGGAGGCCGTCCTTCCCCTCCATTTGGCATGCACCGGATCCGCCGGGGAGCCTCTGACGGTTTCCTGCCCGGAATACGGGTGTTCCGTGCAGTCCACACAGCCCCTGCAAACGGCGGAAAAACGCCCGCTGACTCCTGAAGTTCTGGAACAGCAGCTCGGCAGGCTGGGAGGAACGGGGTTCCGCCTGGCTTCCTGCGAATGCCGCCTGCCGGAGGGCCTGATGCTCCCGCTCAGCATCCTCAACCAGACAAGGCGCGCCCTCGTGGAACAAATTCAAACGGTCCGGCAGGAGAGGGAAGCCTCCGTTCCCACCCGTCTTCCGGAACCTTTCGTCCTTCCCGCGCTTCCGGCGGGTGCGGCAACTCCGGACGCGCCGCCGCACCTGTCCGTGCTGTGCCGCAGGCCGGAACAGATACCTTCCGTTCTGGATGCCGGGGCGGACGCCGTCTATCTGGATTTTGAAGACCTCCGGGACTATGCGGCGGGAGTGGAAGCGGTCCGGCGGCACACGAAAAGCATCCCCGTCTTTCTGGCGACGCCCCGCATCCAGAAGCCGTCGGAAACCGGTTACTTCAAGCTCATGGAACGGGCGGAGCCGGACGGCGTCCTCATCCGCAACCTGGGCGCGGCGCAGTACTTCCGCCATTCCCCCCTGCACCGCATCGGGGATTTTTCCCTGAATGTCGCCAATCCGTACAGCGCGGCCATCCTGAAGGAACAGGGGAACCTGGATTATCTCACCATTTCCTATGACCTGAACGCCGGACAGGTGGAGGACCTGCTCCGCGCCGCGCCGCCGGAATGGTTTGAACTGACTCTGCACCAGCACATGCCCATGTTCCACATGGAGCACTGCGTGTTCTGCACCTTCCTGTCGGACGGCTCCAGCTATAAGAACTGCGGCCGCCCCTGTGAACGGTACCACGTGCAGCTGCGGGACCGCGTGGGGCAGCTCCATCCCCTGCTGGCGGACGCCGGGTGCCGGAACACCCTGTTCAACGGCCGCGCGCAGACGGGAGCCGGCTTTTTCCGGGGTTTCCGCCATCAGGGCCTTTCCCGCTTCCGCGTGGAACTGCTGGACGATTCTCCGGAAAAAGCACGCCTTCTGGTATCCCGCTACCGGGAATTGCTGGACGGCTCCTGCACTGCGGCCCGGCTCATCCGGGAACTGGACGTCGCGGAACAGCTCGGCACCACGGAAGGCACGCTCCGGCCCAGATAACGCAAGCCCGGGCCTGGCAAGGAGAAAGGCGGACAAAGAATGCACCGCCCGCGCCTTGAAGCGGCGCAAAAACCGCCTTATGATGGCATCAATGGGAATGGAAGACTCCTTTCCCGGAACTTCCGCAAGATGAATAATTCCCTTAAAGACCGCCTGGTCCGTCACATGGAAGACGGACATTACGAACCCCAGAGCAAATCAGAACTGGCCCGCGCCCTGAACGTGGATTCCCGGCAGAAGCAGGACTTCCGCGCCATTGTGGACCAGCTGGAGGAGGAAGGCAGGCTCGTGCGGCTGCAAAAGGGGAGATACGCCCTGAAACGGGAACGCCGGAACCTGGTGCACGGCATGATCCGCATCCTGCGCTCCGGCAAGATTCTTTTTCTCCCCAAAAAGGGGGATCCCGCCGCGGCGGACCTGGGGTGGGATCTGGAGGCCATTCCGGAGCTGGAGCTCAAGCCCAACCACCTGGGAACCGCCCTGGACGGGGACCGCGTGGCCGTGCGCGTGGAACGCAAGGCGGCCAAGGGCCGGAGAAACGTCCGCAGGGACCGCTTTTCTTCTCCGGATACCGGCATGAAAGCCCGCGTGGAGGAAGTGACGGAACGCGCGCGCTCCCGCTGGCTGGGCGTTTTCCGCGCCGGAAAGAACAAGCTGGGCCGCGTGCTCGGGGACGGCGTAGGCTCTCCGGAATACATTGAACTGGTGGAAAAACCCGCCATGGAGGTGCTTCCCGGCCAACTGGTTTCCGTGGAACCCGTGTCCCGCGGGGAAGAAAAGAAGGCCCCGCGCGGGAAAATCGTGGAGGTGCTCGGCTACCCGGACGATCCCCACGTGGACATGGAAGCCGTCATCAGAAAGTATGACCTGCCCGTGGAATTCCCCGCCTCCGTGCTTCAGGAGGTGGAATCTTTCCGGAAAAACCCTTCTTCCGCGGAACTGGGCCGCCGGGAGGACTGGACGGACCGCACCGTCATCACCATTGACCCGGCAAGCGCCAGGGATTTTGACGACGCCATCTCCATCACGGCCACTCCGTCCGGCTGGACGCTGGCCGTCCACATCGCGGATGTCTCCCATTTTGTGAAGCCCGGCGGCGCGCTGGATGAGGAAGCCCTGCGCCGCGGCAACTCCACCTACCTGCCGGACCGCGTCCTTCCGATGCTGCCTCCCCGCCTTTCCGATGATTTGTGCAGCCTGCGGCCGGACGTCGTGCGCCTGACGAAGGTATGCGAAATGAAGTTTGATAAAAAGGGGAAGATGCTCCACGCCCGCTTCGCGGACGCCTTCATCCGCAGCAAGGCGCGCCTGACCTACCAGGAGGCCTTCACCATGCTGAAAGGGCATGACAAGGGGGAAGTTCCCTCCATGGTCCGTGAAGCCTGGAAGCTGGCCTCCATCCTGCGCCGCAACCGCTACGCCAAGGGAGCCCTGGACCTGGACTTCCCGGAAGTGCGCGCCGTCATGGACAAGGACGGCCGCGTGACGGACATCATCACGGAAGAGTACGATGAGAGCCACCAGCTCATTGAGGAGTGCATGCTGGCCGCCAACGAGGCCGTGGCCCTGACGCTGAAAAACAGGAACCGCCCCACCATCTACCGTGTCCATGAAGAACCGGATTCCGCCAAGCTCTTTGAATTCGGCCAGTTGTGCAAACTGTACGGGCACCCCGTCCACGACATCGGCCAGCGCCAGTACCTTAATGAGCTGATGAAGTCCATCAAGGGTTCCCCGGACGAGCAATTGCTCAAGCTGGCGCTCCTGAAAAGCCTGATGCGGGCCAGGTACGATACGGAGCCCCTGGGCCATTACGGCCTGGCCACCGCCAATTACTGCCACTTCACCAGCCCCATCCGCCGTTACGCGGACCTGGTGGTTCACCGCTCCCTGAATCCCCTGCTGGCCAATCCCCCCAAGGGGGCCAAAGGCGCCGGCAGCGTAGGCAGGCTGGAGGAGGACGCGGAACACATTTCAGAGACGGAGCGCACTTCCGCCAGTGCGGAAAAGGACGCCAACCGGATGAAGCTTTTCGAATGGCTGGAAGGCCAGTGCTATGCGGACCATCCGGAAGTGCACGAGGCCCTGATTACGGAAACGCGCCACTTCGGCGTGCTGCTGGAAATCCCGCGCCTCCAGATCAAGGGGCTGATCAAGCCGGACAAGCTTCCCGGCGGCCGCTGGGTGTACGAGGCATTCGCCAACCGCTGGAAGAGCGACCACGGCTCCGTGCTGTGCGCAGGGCTGCGCATTCCCGTCATTCCCGTGAAAGTGGACCGGGAACAGCAGTGGGCGGATTTTACCATCGCCTCACGGGAGGAACGGCGGCAGCCGGAAAAGACAGCCTCCCCAGGCAGAAAGGAGAAGCGCACGCCCGGCCGCAGGCGGCGGAACCGCTGACGGCACACGCCCGCAGGCGGAAACGGCCACATGCGGGCGTTAAATCCGGTTCTCCTTGCAGCAGAATTAAATCTGTATTTTTTCACCAAAATTTTCTTGAAGCAAATTGTACTTTTCATGTATAAAATGGTTGCTGTTTACTTGTGAACCCGACCCCACGCCTATGAACTCAGGACGTTGAACCCGTAAGTAAGCACCATATGAATGCCTGTCTCTTATACACATCTCCGAGCCCACGAGACTAGCGCTCATCTC
>ENA-OWYG01001117-OWYG01001117.1-human-gut-metagenome-genome-assembly--contig:-NODE-1117-length-14096-cov-9.300548_pt1 | contig 14096 bp, 14 predicted proteins | sample MGYA00249747_ERZ652080 | MGnify/ENA primary metagenome ERZ652080 (study PRJEB26925, sample SAMN05827071) | human gut metagenome | biome: ENVO:2100002; feature: ENVO:00000062; material: ENVO:00002003...
AGCGTCAGATGTGTATAAGAGACAGGTATGATCGTTTTGTCCTGTATTATCTTTTCCCAATTTGCCGCGGCGCCGCCGGCCATTGCGGATGACACCATGGCTGCCGCTACCATCGTTTGGAACTACATTGGGGAGCTGATTTTCAATATGCTGGTCCTGGTGGGCGCTATCAAGATGAGCGATCGTCTGGTGCGGGAACTGATGGGCCTTGGTTAATCCTGCAGGTCATCAATATGGACGATACCGCCGCCGTTGCGGCCGGCCTCGCGCACCCGCTGGATCAAAATTTCCTCTTTTTCTTTCTCGCGCCGGCGCCGCTCCATGATGGCGGAGATTTTCCGCACCAGGGAGTACACCCAGGACAGAACCGTCACTGCCAGCAGGACGTACCATATTACATTGGCCAGCGTGTAGTGGGCGTAGTACCAGTCGCTCAGCAGCGTCGGTACCACCAGCGCGTACAGCAGCGGGATGGTCAGACGGAACACCGCGGCCAGGCGGAACAGGATGGACAGGATCAGGATCCCGGCTCCCAGGAAAATATATGCATATAACATGGGTACACCCCTCTCGCTATTTTTTCACTTTGATGTTAGCATACCCCGGCGGACATGGCAACTCCTGTCTGCCAAAAGTCCAGGAACGGAAACGGAGGTGAAATCCAATCGAGGTACGCATCAACAAAGAGGTCCGAAACTATCAGGAGAGCCTGTTTTTCGGGCTGTCGCTCCGCCAGCTCATCTTCGCGCTGCTGGCCGTCGCCGTTGCCGTAGGCGTGTATTTTGGCCTGCGCTCCGTGCTGGCGACCGCCGAGATCGGATGGGTCTGCGTCCTGTGCGCTTTTCCCTTCGCCCTCGGCGGCTTTTTCCAGTACAACGGCATGACGCTGGAGCAGTTTCTACTTGCTTATATCCGCACGGAATTTATATATCCTCACCGGCTCGTCTTCAAATCGGACAACCTGTACGCAAAACTCATGGAGCGTTCGAGTATGAAGGAGGCCCTGAAGATTGATTAAAACCCTGCAAAATACATTGAGGCAGGACAAGGAACAATTTACCGTACCAAGATCTGTACAGGACACCATCCCCATCCGCCGCATCTGGCCGGATGGGATTTTTCAGTTTGGGAGTAAGTTCTCCAAGTGCATCCGCTTTTCGGATATCAACTACGCCATCGCCTCCAAAGAGGACAAGACGGCCATGTTCCTGAATTATTCCGAATTGCTCAATGCGCTGGACACTGGCTCCACCACCAAGATCACCATCAACAACAAGCGGCTCAACCGCCAGAACTTTGAGGAAACCATCCTACTTCCGCCCCGTGGGGATTTTCTGGACGGATACCGGGCCGAATACAACACCATGCTCACGGACAAGGTCACCGACGCATCCAACAGCGTGGTGCAGGAGCGGTACATTACCGTCTCCACCCACAAGAAAAATGTGGATGAGGCCAAGACCTTCTTTGACCGTGTTACCAATGACATTACCAGCCGGCTCAACAAATTGGACTCCCGCAGCGAGGAACTGGACGCCATCGAACGTCTGCGGATCCTCCATGACTTCTACCGGGTAGGTGAGGAAACCGAATTTCACTTTGACCTCAAGGACGGCATGCGGAAGGGGGCCTCCTATAAGGACGCCATCTGCCCGGACAGCATGGAGTTCAAGAAGGACCACTTTGTCATGGGTGATAAGTTCGGGCGGGTCCTGTTCCTCAAGGAGTACGCCTCCTACATCAAAGACTCCATGATCAACGAGTTGACGGAGTTGAACCGGACGCTCATGCTGTCCATCGATGTGATCCCCGTCCCCACGGACGAGGCGGTGCGTGAGATGCAGAACCGGCTGCTGGGCGTGGAAACCAATGTGACCAACTGGCAGCGCCGGCAGAACAGCAACAACAACTTCTCCGCCGTTGTCCCGTATGACCTTGAACAGCAGCGCAAGGAAACCCGTGAGATGCTGGACGATCTCACCACCCGTGACCAGCGCATGATGTTCGCCACGGTGACGCTCGTCCACTTTGCCGACACGCCCGAGGAGCTCGACGCCGACACCGAGGCGCTGCTCTCGTGCGCGCGCAAGCACCTGTGCCGCCTCTCGGTCCTGCGCTTCCAGCAGCTCGACGGGCTGTCAACCGCGCTGCCCATAGGCGTGCGTCGCATCGAGGCGATGCGCACGCTCACCACCGAGAGCCTCGCCGTGCTCATGCCGTTCCGCGTGCAGGAGATCATGGAGGAGGGCGGCATGTACTTCGGCGAGAACGCCATATCGCGCAACCTCATCCTGTGCGACAAGTCGCGGCTCCTGAACCCCAACGCGTTCGTGCTGGGCGTGCCGGGCTCGGGCAAGAGCTTCTCGACCAAGGAGCTCATAGCTATGCTTGCGCTCTCGACCGACGACGACATAGTGATATGCGACCCCGAGCGCGAGTACGCCTCGCTCGCCGAGGCACTGGGCGGCGAGGTGGTGCGCATCGCGGCGGGCAGCCCCCACCACATCAACGCCATGGACATGGTGGAGGGCTACGGCGAGGTCAACCCCGTCATTGAAAAGTCCCAGTTTGTCATGTCGCTGGTGGAGCAGATCGACAAAAAGGGCGTGAGCCCCCAGCACCGGAGCATCATTGACCGCTGTACGGCGCAGATCTACCGGGAAGGCAGGGAGACCGGCATTGTCCCGACCCTTACCACCCTTAGGGAGAAGCTCCTGGTCCAGCCGGAAAAGGAGGCAAAGGAGATCGCCCTGGCATACGCTTCCGGCATCGGTGCCGGCCGTGCCGGCATCCTCGAGACCACCTTCAAGGAGGAGACCGAGACCGACCTGTTCGGCGAGCAGGCTGTCCTGTGCGGCGGCGTCTGCGAGCTCATCCACGCTGGTTTCGACACTCTGGTCGAGGCTGGCTACGAGCCCGAGATGGCCTACTTCGAGACCTGCCACGAGATGAAGCTCATCGTTGACCTCATCAACGAGGGCGGCTTCTCCAAGATGCGTTACTCCATCTCCAACACCGCTGAGTACGGCGACTACCGCACCGGCAAGCGCCTCATCACCGCTGAGACCCGCAAGGAGATGAAGAAGGTCCTGACCGAGATCCAGGACGGCACCTTCGCTTCCGAGTTCCTGACCGAGATGAGCCCCAACGGCGGCCGCAAGGTCCACTTCCTCGCTCAGCGCCGCATGGAGGCCGAGCACCCCATCGAGAAGGTGGGCGCAGAGCTGCGCAGCATGATGAGCTGGCTGAAGAAGTAAGAAAATCAGAAAAACCTCTCCGTCAGCGCTGACGCGCTGCCACCTCCCCTAACGAGGGGAGGCCTTGGCATATCGTAAAGCCTCGTCTCTTCGCCAGAGGCTCCCCTCGGTAGGGGAGCTGTCTGCGAAGCAGACTGAGAGGTTGAATCCCAGAGCGTCGGTTTTAGCAGAAAAACTGCTGGTTCCGGCGCTTTTTTGCATCAGGAGGATAAAATGAGAAGTGACAATGTGACCAAAGGCTCGGAGCGCGCGCCCAACCGAAGCCTGTTTTACGCCCTGGGCTACACCCCGGAAGAGCTGGACCGCCCCCTCATCGGTGTGGTGAGTGCCTACAGTGAGATCGTCCCCGGCCACATGAATCTGGATAAGATCGCCGACGCCGTCAAGGCAGGCGTCCAGATGGCAGGCGGCACCCCCATCCTCATCCCGGCCATCGGCGTCTGCGACGGCATCGCCATGGGCCATGTGGGCATGAAGTACAGCCTCGCTTCCCGCGAGCTCATCTGCGACAGCGTGGAGACCATGCTGATGGCTCATCAGCTGGACGGTCTGGTGCTGGTGCCTAACTGTGATAAGATCGTTCCTGGCATGGTCATGGCCGCTGTCCGCATGGATGTGCCTGCCGTGGTCTGCTCCGGCGGCCCCATGCTGGCCGGCACCTACGGCGGCGAGGAAGTCAGCCTTTCCAAGATGTTCGAGGCCGTGGGCGCCTATAAGGCCGGTATGATCACCGACGAGCAGCTGGAAGACTGCACCTGCAACTGCTGCCCCAGCTGCGGCAGCTGCTCCGGTATGTACACCGCCAACAGCATGAACTGCCTGTGCGAGGCCATCGGCATCGCACTGCCCGGCAACGGCACCATCCCCGCCGTCTACTCCAAGCGCCTGCTGCTGGCAAAGCACGCCGGTATGGCCGTCATGGATATGGTGAAGAAGGGTATCACCGCCCGCCAGATCATCAACGAGCGCTCCATCCGCAATGCGCTGACCTGCGATATGGCGCTGGGCTGCTCCACCAATACCGTTCTGCACCTGCTGGCCATCGCCTACGAGGCTGGTGTGCCGATCGACCTGAAGCTTTTCAATGAGATAAGCGCCAAGACCCCGAACCTCTGCCATCTGGCCCCCGCAGGCCCCACCCACATGCCCGACCTCTACGCCGCCGGCGGCATCCCCGCCGTGCAGGCAGAGCTGGCCAAGAAGGGCCTGCTGGACCTCGATGTCCCCACCGTCACCGGCAAGACCCTCGGCGAGAACATCAAGGGCGCTCACATCCTGAACGACAAGGCCATCCGTCCCATCGATGATCCCTATTCTCAGACCGGTGGTCTGCAGATTTTGTGGGGCAACATCGCCCCCGATGGCTGCGTCGTCAAGCGCAGCGCCGTGGCCCCCGAGATGCAGGAGCACTCCGGCCCGGCCCGCGTCTTCAACAGCGAGGAAACGGCCATCGCCGCCATCTATGCGGGCAAGATCGTCCCGGGCGACGTGGTGGTCATCCGCTACGAAGGCCCCAAGGGAGGCCCAGGTATGCGTGAGATGCTCAACCCCACCTCCGCTCTGGCCGGCATGAAGCTGGACAAGACCGTGGCCCTCATCACCGATGGCCGCTTCTCCGGCGCTTCCCGCGGCGCTGCCATTGGCCACGTCAGCCCGGAGGCTGCTTCCGGCGGCCCCATTGGCCTTGTTGAGGAAGGCGATACCATCCACATCGACATCCCCAACGCCAGCATCACGCTGGAAGTGCCCGATGAGGTGCTGGCGGAGCGCAAGGCAAAGTATGTCGCTCCCGAGCCCAACATCAAGACCGGCTGGCTGAGCCGCTACGCCCGTATGGTCACCAGCGCAAACCTCGGCGCAGTGCTGAAGTAAGATAATATAAAGAACAGGAGCTGCATCCTTTCGGGACGCAGCTCCTGTTCTTTTATCGGAAAGTGTAATATAATCGTCCTGCGGTTCACCCGCCTATTTTATAGGAGAGGGGGTGAGTCCAAATGGAATCTTTGCATTTCCGCTTTCAGTATATGCGAAATTCAAAAAAAGTCAAGCTTACCGCAAGAAAATTACATTTTACGCCCCAAGCTGAAACTCAAATGTATATCCATCCTCGCCGTAGTGCTCATTGCCTACCCAGAGAACAGACCGATCGGTCAAATCGTAGACCACGCTGTGGATGGTGTTGGTGTTGGAGTCGTCGTTGTTCCAGGTGCGGCGGCCCACCGAGGCCAGCAGGTCCATGGCAGCGCTCTTGTCGGCTACGACGCCGTTGGTCTGGCGCAGGGCAGCCGCAAGGTGCTCGTAGCGGTCGAGGCCCTTCATCTCGACGGTAGTGCCGTCGTAGTAGCCGGGCGCCTTGATAAAGTTGGTCACCACCTGCCAGTCGGAGGAATCGGAGAGGGCGTCGGTGTCGTTCCAGAGGACGTTCAGCTGACGCTGAGAGCCGTCGGCGTCGTGGTCGGCATCAGCACCCACCCACTCGAGGATGGCGCTGCGGCCGGTGGAGTCGGCCACCATGTAGTGGAAGCAGCTGCTTGCCGAGTCGTGAAGGTCGTACTGCTCAGCCAGCGCCACAGCGTCCTCCACCGAGTCGGCGTAGTCGAGGATGAGCCGGAGCAGGGTGGTGGAGGTGAGGTCGGGCTTGTCGGTCTGGGTGTCGGTGGGGGTGCCTTTGCCCTCGCCCTGATAGGACATGAAGATGCCGCAGGCCACACCGGCGTCGTTGACGCCGTCCAGCGGCACATAGGGGGCCGCGAGGGTCAGGATCTTCTGGCCGAGGCTCTCTACGTCCTTGTCCTTGTCGAGGCCGAGGAAGCTCAGGTCGATGGTGGAGTAGGAGGCGTGACGACCCTTACCGGGGTTCGTGTAGACGATGGCGGTGTTGGTGGCCGAGAAGTCGTAGTTGCGGCCAAAGACCCGGTCGCCGCTCTGGGTGTCTGCGGTAAAGGCCGAGCAGGCAATGGTGCTGGTCTTGATGTTCATGGGGATGATGCCCTTAGTGATGCTCTGGGTGATGAAGGAGATGAGCTCAGAGTCAGTGGATGCGCCGCCCTGGGCCAGGAAATCGTCAAAGTAGTAGCCGCCCGAGACGTTGAGCTGATAAACAGCACCGTCGCGGTGGGCTTCGTCGCGGTCGGAGAGCTTTTTGAGGGACGAGAGGGTGGCCAGCTCGTTGTGCCAGAGGGCGAACACGGCAACGGCCAGTGCGATGACCAGCGCCGCCAGCACGCAGGCGAGGCGCTTGAGGACTTTGGAGAGAGAATGATGCTTCATGGGACCTCCTGAAAAAGTCAAAAGAATATAGATAAAATACTTGAATATTCTACCACGACTTCTGTCGTGTTACAAGACTTTTGGAGATTTGGCCGGAAAATAAAAACAGGCGCTGAACGACAGCGCCTGTTCTGAGAGAGACTTAACCAAACAGTTTTTTCGTATTGTGCATATACACCGACAGCACCAGCCCCACGCAGATATACAGCATGAGCACCGAGCTGCCGCCCGCCGAATAGAAGGGCAGGGTGACGCCGATGACCGGCAGGAGGCGGAGGTTCATGCCGACATTGACGAATATCTGGGCCATGAACGCGCCGCCGATGCCGGCGCAGATGAAGGAGCCCAGCATATCCTCGCTGCACGCTCCGGTGGCGAAGGTCTTGATGATGATGGCCAGCAGCACGCCCAGCACCACGCAGCAGCCCACGAAGCCCGCCGCGTTGCCGATCCAGCTGAAGATGAAGTCATTGTGGGCGTTGGGGACGCTGTAGTAGCGGCCGCCGAAGAAGCCGTTGCCGAAGATGCCGCCCGAGCCGATGGCAATCTCGCCCCGCTGCTGCTGGTAGATGATGTTCTTCCAGACCGTCTCGCTGGGCGCCCAGCCCGTCTCGTTGTTGGGGTCGATGACCGCAAGGATGCGGTACCACTGGTAGCCCTTGCCGATCTTGTCGCTGAAGAAGGCGAAGGCCGCCGCTGCCGCCGCTGCGAGGGCAGCGAAGGCCCCGACGATATACTTCCAGCTCAGCCCGGCGGCAAAGAGCATACAGCAGCCGATGATGCCGTAGATGATGGCCGTACCGTCGTCACCCTGGATATGGATGATGCCGATCGGCACGAAGAGATGGAGCAGCAGCTTGCCCAGCTCTTTCGGCTCATTGAGGCGGCTGCGGACATTGTTCAGATGCATGGCGAAGGTAAGGATGAAGCTTATCTTTGCCAGCTCGGTAGGCTGGAAGGTGAAGCCGCCCAGTTTGTACCAGGAATAGTTGTCGGTGTCGCCCGCGTTGTAGCCGATGGTCAGCGGGCCGATGGTCACATTGCGGATGACCAGCGTGGGCAGCACGAGGCCCCATGTGAGCACCACATGGACAGGCCAGACATTGACGAGGCTGCGGTAGTCGATGTTGGACAGAAGGATGGCCACCAGGATGCCGATGGCCGCTGCGCCCGCCTGCACCACGGCCCGGCGGTAGTCGCCGATGCCGGTGAGCTGGCCGGTGAGCTCATCCACGGCAAAGCCGCTGCCCTGCTTCGCCGCCCACGACGACAGCGCCAGCACCGCCATCGCGCTGCTGAACAGGCAGAGCAGCAGGTACATCTTGTCTGTCCGTTTCCAATATCGCTGAATGCTTTCCAAAAAAGCACCACCTTTCTGTATCCTTGGGAAGCCGTTTTCTAAGCATTGCACTCCGCTTACGAAAACAGCTTCCTCGAAACCCCGCCTCACAGCCGGGCATGATCCCCCAATATACCTTATTATACAGCAGGGGAGAGAGGTGCGCAAGATGGCCGGTTGTGACAGCTTTGCAAAATCGGCGCAGAACGCTTGACAAAGGCCGATATGCCCTCTAAAATGAAACGTACCGGGGCGGTAAATGGCCGGTCCCCGGCGTTCTTGGAGGAACAGTTTTTACATGAAGGAACAACGCCATCGAATTTTGTGCGCGGTCTGCGCACTGGCACTGGTGCTGACGGCTGTGCTGGCTCCCGCCGCATGGGCGGCAGACGGAGCGGGCGAGGTGCAGGATACGGCAAAGTCTACCCTCACCACGGGCGATGCCGCCGAGATGCAGCAGGCAGACGCCGCTGTGACGGCCCTGACCGGCAGCGACGAATACGAGCAGATGTCCCGGGAAGAACGGCTCACCTCGGCCCTTGCGGAGCTGGATGAACTGGCCCGGAAGGGGCTGGTGCGCCGGGACTCCATCCGCACCGACGAGGAGAACGGGATCGTCAGCTTTACCTACCGCTGCGGCGTGCTGGGTGGCATCCTGCTCACTCTGCCCGACGAGCTGGACGAGATGACCTTTGACGCCGGAGACAACGGCCTGCGCGCCCCGAGGGACATTGCTCAATGCACTCCCCGCACCGCCGAGATGCCCCTGACCGACGATGTCCGGCAGGCTGCGGAGGCCCGGCAGTACAGGGAGAACGCTCTGCCTGAGACGATCGGCCGTGCCGCCATTTATTATGCCTTCGATAATACGGTGAACAGCTCCCGCTTTCCGTATTATTCCTATATGCAGGGCTTCTGGGAAGGCATGGGCCTGCGCACGACGATGAACACCCGGGTGACCCTGTCGGACCTGCGCCGGATGAACAAATACGATTTGTGCATCCTGAGCGCCCACGGTGCCTACTATACTTACAGCTACGGTACTTTCCGGAAGCACACCCGGACCGAGCCCATCATCCTGCTGACAGAAGCGTCCACGCTGTATAAAGACATCATCTACGGCTTTGACCTGCTGGCTCACCGCATCATCAAGCTCAACGGCCTTTACTGCGTCACAGCGGATTTCTTCCGCAATGCGTACCGCTCGGGCCAGCTCAGCAATACCATCATCTACTCCGAGACCTGTGAGTTCCTGGGCGTCACGAACAGCGTGGATGAGTCGATGGCCGAAGCGCTGCTGGCGGGCGGCGCACGGACTGTGCTGGGCTATGTGAACAACGTCTACACGGTCTACTCCCGCAGTATGCTCTGGGATACCATCAACCATCTTGCGATGGGACAGACCATCGGCAGGGCGCTGGCCCATGCGAAGGACACCTACGGCGAGAACGACATCATCTGGTATACGGAGCAGGGCGGACGCCGCCCCCACGCCGCAGCAGCGTGTCTGGTGCTCTACGGTGACGAGAACGCCCGGCTGAATGTGCCGGAAAACTTCTCGCCCGAGGAACGCGCGGAGGCCGCGGAAGATATGCTGGCCGATGTGCTTGAAAGCGCGGCTTGAGCGTTGCACTTTTGGCGGAAATAGTTTATACTAAGGGACGGCAGAACAGGACGGCAGGACTCTGCCGTCCCTTTTTTATAGAAACGCATATGAGGTGGGATACCCATGTCTGAATTTATCACCCACTCCCGTGAGGAGACGGTGGCGCTGGGGGCGCAGGTGGCGCAGCATCTTGCGCCCGGGGCGCTCATCGCCTTTACCGGCGGGCTTGGCGCGGGCAAGACGGCCTTCTGCGAGGGCATTGCCAGAGGTCTCGGCTGCACCGACCCGGTCAGCAGCCCGACCTTCGCCATCGTGAACTATTACCGCGGGCCGCGGCCTTTCGCGCACTTTGATTTGTACCGCATCTCCACGGAGAACGATTTGTGCGCGGCAGGGTTCTACGACTATCTGGATGAGGGCGCTGTGGTGGCGGCAGAGTGGAGCGAGAACTTCGCTGACCTGCTGGCGCTGGAAGACCCCATCCACATCAACATCGAGCGGGTGGACGACACCACCCGCCGCATCACCATCGAGGGGGTGGAAGTATGAACATCTTAGCCGTGGATACGGCGGGCAAGACCGTGGGCGTGGCCCTTCTGCAGGATGACCGCCTGCTTTACGAGTGCTATCTCGATGCGGGCATGACCCACAGCGAGACCCTGATGCCCCTCATCGACAACTGTCTCAAACTCTGCGGCATGGGCTGCAAGGACATCGACCTCTACGGCGTCAATGCCGGTCCCGGCAGCTTTACCGGCCTGCGCATCGGGCTGGCGGCGGTGAAGGGTCTGGCCTTCCCCCGGGAGACGCTCTGCGCCCCGGTGTCCACGCTGGAAGCGCTGGCGGCGGCCCACACCGGCTGCGGTACCGTGCTCTGCGCGCTGGATGCCCGCCGTGCGCAGGTGTACAGCGCGGCTTTCGACCTTGAGACCCACGAGCGTCTGATGGACGACGATGCCCGTGCCGTGGCCGACCTGGCCGAGTTTGTAGAAAATTGCAAAAAGCCTCTGTTTTTTGTTGGTGATGGCGCGGCTCTGTGCTATAATAAATATGACAATGTCCCGGGCGTGCTCTGTGTACCGCCAGCTCTCCGCAATGGCCGTGCCGCTGCGGTGGCCTATGTGGCAGGGCAGATGGCCCAGCGGGGCGAAGCCGTTCTGCCCGAGGCTCTGCTGCCGGATTATCACCGGCTGAGCCAGGCCGAGCGAGAGCGGGCCGAGCGTCTGGCCGCAGAAGCTGCCCGTACCGAAATACCGGAAGATACTGCAAAGGGAAAGGATCAACACCAATGACGAAACCCATCGCACTTGCCGCCGACCACGGCGGATTTGAACTGAAAGAGGCCGTTAAGGCTCATCTGGACGAGCTGGGGTTGGAGTACATCGACTTCGGCACCCACAGCACCGCCAGCGTGGACTACCCTGACATGGCTCTGCCTGCCTGCGACGCCGTGGTGAGCGGCCAGTGCAGCAAGGCGCTGCTGTTCTGCGGCACCGGTGTGGGCATCAGCATGGCCGCAAACAAGGTCAAGGGCATCCGTGCCTGCTGCTGCTCTGACAGCTTCAGCTGCGAGTATACCCGCCGCCACAACGACGCCAACGCCCTGTGCATGGGCGGCCGCGTCGTCGGCCCCGGCCTCGCCTGCCAGCTGGTGGACATCTTCCTCAACACCGAGTTTGAGGGCGGCCGCCACGAGAAGCGCATCGCAAAGCTGATGGCCATTGAGAATCGGTAAACCTTAGGATTCCAATATCTATTCACAATATAAGGAGAGTGTATTATGACCCCTATGATCGTTGAGCATCCGCTGCTGCAGCACAAACTGAGCATTCTGCGCAACAAGCAGACCGGCACCAAGGAGTTCCGTGACCTCGTGGGCGAGATCGCCACTCTGCTGTGCTATGAGGCTACCCGTGACCTGCCTCTGGAAGAGGTGGAGATCGAGACTCCCATCACCATGGCAAAGACCAAGGTGCTGGCAGGCCGCAAGCTGGCTCTGGTGCCGATCCTCCGCGCCGGCATGGGTATGCTGGATGGTATGCTGACCCTGCTGCCCGCCGCTAAGGTCGGCTTCATCGGCCTGTACCGCGACGAGGAGACCCTGCAGCCCGTGGAGTATTTCTGCAAGCTGCCGAAGGACATCGCTGAGCGCGACGTTCTGGTGCTTGACCCGATGCTGGCTACCGGCGGCAGCGCCATCGACGCCATCACCCAGATCAAGAAGCACGGCGCAAAGCACATCAAGTTCATCGGCCTCATCGCTGCTCCGGAAGGCATCAAGGCCCTGCACGAGGCACACCCCGATGTGGACATCTACCTCGGCGCACAGGACGACCACCTGAACGAGAACGGCTACATCGTCCCCGGCCTGGGCGACGCAGGCGACCGTATCTACGGCACCAAGTAAATCTCTGTATAACGGAAAAGTGCTCTGCCGGCCGGCAGAGCACTTTTTGCGTGGTACAGTAAAATTTACAGCATTGTAAATTTTCTGCGAGGCGCTTGACTTTTTTAGAAAACTGCGTATACTTATAAACGAGAAAATCAAATGCTGTTCATTTGGAATCGCAAATAATAAGACCCCTTCTCGGAGGTGCTAGCTCCGGGAAGGGGTCTTATTATTTAGTGCTTACAGTCCTTGTTGAACCATCTGCCAAGCCACTTGTAGATGTAGTTTGCAACCACACCTGCTGCGACAGACAGCATAAATGAGAAAATACTGTTCATTCGGAATCACCTCCCTTCCAAATGGAATGGAGTGGTAAGGACGGCGATTCGATTATATCATAGTTTTCGACAGAAGAACAGAACTTCTTTCAGCACGATCACTTACTCTTTCGTGCTAAAATCTCATCCAGAATGGCGTCCGCCACATCATCCTTGCTCATCAGGGGCAGCTCACGGGCGCCGTCCGGCGTGATGAAGGTGACAACATTGGTATCCACGCCAAACCCGGCACCGGCGACCTTCAGATTGTTGGCCACCACCATGTCGAGGTTCTTTTTCTCGAGCTTGGCCGAGGAGTTGGCCAGCATATCCCGCGTCTCCATCGAGAAGCCGCAAAGGAACTGGCCCTTCTTCTTGGGGCCGATGGTTCCGAGGATGTCGGGCGTCCGCTCCACGGCGATGGAGAGGTCGCCGTCCTTCTTCTTTATCTTGTCGTCGGCCACGGCGGCGGGGCGGTAATCGGCCACGGCAGCGGCCATCACAAGGATGTCCATGTCCGCAAAGCGGCTGGTGACGGCCTCGTACATGTCCTGCGCCGTGGTGATGGGCACGTCCTCGGTGAACTTGACCGGGGGCAGGGCCGTGGGGCCGTGGATGAGGGTGACGTCCGCACCCCGCATGGCGGCGGCGCGGGCCACGGCATAGCCCATCTTGCCGGTGGAATGGTTGGTCAGGTAGCGCACGGGGTCCAGCGGCTCCTGGGTGGGGCCGGCGGTCACGGCAATGTGCAGGCCTGCCAGATCTTTGGGCTTGGCGATGGCGTGCAGGATGTGCTCAATGAGCACATCCTCCTTGGGCAGGCGGCCGCTGCCCACATCCTTGCAGGCCAGCAGGCCGCTCTCGGAGGGGATGACCGCAAAGCCGTAGTGCTCCAGCGTCTTGAGGTTGTCCTGGGTGATGGGATTTTCCAGCATCCCGGTGTTCATGGCCGGGGAGACCAGCTTGGGGCACTTGGCGGCCAGCACCACGGTGGTGAGCATGTCGTCGGCAATGCCGTGGGCCATCTTGGCAATGACGTTGGCCGTGGCCGGGGCCACCAGGATGACGTCGGCTTTCTTGGCCAGCGAGATGTGGGTGACTTCAAACTTGAAATCGCGGTCAAAGGTGTCCACCATGCACTTGTGGCCCGTCAGGGTCTCAAAGGTGAGGGGCGTGATGAACTGGGTGGCGTTCCGGGTCATGATGACTTCCACGTCGGCCCCCAGCTTTTTGAGTGCGCTGGCCACGTTTGCCATTTTATAGGCGGCAATGCCGCCGCTGACGCCCAAAAGGACGCATTTTCCGTGCAGATCCATCCAAAAAACCTCCTGTGTTTTGGGATTCCTCTCCTTAGTATAATGCAAAAGTTCCGCCAGCACAACAAAATCTTTGCATGGGCTTGTATCTTGCGGGAAAATGCGGTAAAATAACTTGAATTAAAAACCCTTGCTGAATGAGGTTTCAATATGATTCTTGCCATTGATATAGGCAACACCACCGTCGCCCTGGGGGGCATCAAGGACGGACGTGTATGCTTTGTGGCCCACATGGACACGGTACGCACCCGCACGGCGGCAGAGTACCGTGCCGAAATGGAGAAAGTGTTTTCCCACCGCCGCCACCCGGAGCGGCCCGTCCGGTTTGAGGGGGCCGTGCTGACCAGTGTCGTGCCCCAGATCACGGGGGCGCTGGCCGAGTGCGCCCGCCACTACACGGGCAAAAAGCCCGTCATCGTCTCGCCGGAGATCCGCACCGGGCTGACCATGGGGGTGCCCGACCCCCACGCCGTGGGCAAGGACCGCATTGTGGACGCGGCCTACGCGGCGGCCAATTTCCCGCTGCCGGTGATCACGGCCGATCTGGGCACCGCCACCACCTTTAATGTGGTGGACAAAGACCGGGTGTTCCGGGGCGGCGT
>ENA-OWYG01001126-OWYG01001126.1-human-gut-metagenome-genome-assembly--contig:-NODE-1126-length-14015-cov-38.470845_pt1 | contig 14015 bp, 10 predicted proteins | sample MGYA00249747_ERZ652080 | MGnify/ENA primary metagenome ERZ652080 (study PRJEB26925, sample SAMN05827071) | human gut metagenome | biome: ENVO:2100002; feature: ENVO:00000062; material: ENVO:00002003...
GTTTAGCTGTTATACAACACAGTATAACTGTTCTGCTTAACTGTCAAGGTGTGTTACATAACAGTCGAACAGTAAGCAACAAGCAATGAGCAGGCAAATCCTTTGACAACGGCCGCTTTCCATTGAACAGACACGCCACGAACGCTATTTGTGCGTTGTCCAATTCCGATGAGAGCAGACGGGCGGCCTCACATTCCTTCAACCTGAACCGTTAGAACAGACGATGGAATTCGGCTGGTTCGTCCCCCGCTCCATTTCGTGGAGCGTTGATCACGGACAGCCGAATGTCCACTTGGTTTTTTCTCTCGGGGTTCTCAGCGACTTTCCATCAGGTGAAAAATCGAGAGGAGCAAAGCATCGAAGAGCAACCGCAGGAGAAAAACGTCAAGCGTAAAGAACAAATCAAAATATGACCAGCGGCTATCTGTGTCTATCCAACGAATAGGTCGTTGCAACCTATTCATAAAAAGAGACATACCATAACTATATATTATCGACAAGATGAATAATGAGCCGAGAGAAGAGGACTCTTCCGTGGAATGCTACCATAGCACGGCGGTTGCATCAGCCGCCACCCATATTGCACTGCTGGATAATGACGCAATTGTGTTAAAAGGATTACAACAGATTATCGAATACAATCACTTAGGAAGCATTACGTGGACCACTCGGAGCGGGAGAGAGGCTGTACAAAGATGCTCAAGTGCCGTAGATACACCGCATTTGCTGCTGTTTGATATGTCTCTTGACGGAATGTCTGGTATAGACGTATGCCGTCAGATTCGCAAAAGAAGCGCATCCGTGCTGCTACTTGGCATCACGGCTTTCCCCCTAGAACGGTACATTTCTCGGCTGATTCAGGCTGGGGCACAAGGACTAGTTGCAAAAGACGAAGAAAGACAAATCGCTGAAGTTACGCGTTGGGTATTAAATAAGGGGGGCTGCGGAAATGGGTTCGAAACGGCCCGTAATGCGCATATGCGACTGAAACACGAGACAAATGACATCCGCATGCTGTTATCCGACAGAGAAGAAGAAATCATGATTCTTCTCAGCAAAGGACTATCCATATCAGAAGCCGCGAATCGCATGCAAATTGGACAGGCTAGTGCAGCAACATATCTTAATAGAGCTCGTCGTAAGCTCAAAGCGGAAACAGTGCGCCAAGCAGTAGCTATCTGGACAGGTGATTATGAACAGTAACATCAAAAAACATCCATTCAGATTAATTATAGTGTTACTCTCCTTATTTTTTTCGATAATTGATTGGACAGAGAGACCCACCACATCTGCGTATGAAATATTATTTGGCTTCATCCACATCGGATTGCTGTTAACCGCCCTATGGTTCCCACGCATTAGTTTCGTAGGATTAATTTTTATGGAATCAGTTGCGTGTAGCTTACCTGTCCTAAATGGGCCAAGCCGTTTCTGGGGCATCTATTGCACTATCGGACTCACTGCATATGAAACGGGTATCTCTATCACGACAGTTTTAGGTATATTTGTATTCTTAGGAATTCAATGCTATCAGATAGCGCGATGGAATAATGGCGAGATAGACATAATCAGCATAACAGTGTTTCTGATGTATGCAGCAGCCACCGTGATTGTCGGATATGGTTTTCATTGGTGGAAGACGACAAATGAACAACACCTTCAAAATTATCAAAGCAAAGAGTACGAACTGCAACATTCTTTTTCTCTGCAAAATAGCGACAACGCTATCATGCTTCATGACTCCGTTGCCCAGTGTTTGACGAGTATACGATTGATTGCGCAACGGCAATCAAATGATCCCCAGAATGATGCCTGGGAGAAGATAGATAAAATTGCACGAAAAGGATTAGAAGCAACCAGAGATATTATCGATACAATGATTCAAGATAATAATGAAAATGGAATACCCATAGAGTCGTCCGAATGGTGGTTAGCGGTAAAACGGTTAACCGACGAATGCGACTATATACTCCACCAACATGGGTTTACTGGCACTACTGAAATCATTAATGGTGGGTTTACGGTACAGCAACAGGTGACCGTAAAGAATATCGATATTCTGCATGAAGTACTGAGAGAACTATGCTCCAACATTATTAAACACGCGCCAAAGTATAGCGAATTCCAGTCCAGCATAGCCCTGCAGAAATCACAAACAGAAATAGTCATGTCCAATAGCATGTCCACAATACCGGACGAAGAAAGGTCGGGCCGCGGGCTAGAGTCACGCAGGCGCAAGCTTAACCTAATCGGTGGTGAAATTGATCACGAAGTGGATGGCGACACATGGATTGTTTATGCGCGTATACCTTTAACTATGGTTTCACCGGACAAAGCAGCCACGGAATCCATGGAGGACAACGAACACGAGAAATATTCACCGAGGAAAAGGGGAAAGACGCGCTCTGTTGAATGCCAAAGGGAACAGATGGCACGGAAGGAGCACAAAGCGCAAAAGTAGTGATTACAGATATAACGAAGCTCATTAATACTCCTAGAACAATAACAACTGGATTAATTGAAACCTATTATATAGGTACAATGACCGAGTCGTATGGAATCGTGTAATCGTCAGAATTACATCATAATTACCTGAGAGGATGTCATATGTATTGAAGGTATTTAGCGACTTACCTCTATATGCGCACGTTCTACAATCATATAAAAGTCATGTATTTTGCGAAGACATTAATGGAGAGAACCCTAGCCCAACTCCGCGCTTCATAACCGATTTTTAGCATAGCAGCAGAGGGTATCCAAGACACTAATATTTATCATATTCTACCCTCACCAGAAAAAAAGGGCTTCCTGTTTTCCGAATGTTCGACTAAACAAGCAGATTCACAGCACCGAATGGATACCCAACCACAACAAACATATCAACACATCCAGCCGGATAACACCTTGAATCGTTCACTGTCAGGGAGTACTAAATACCCCATAAACTCCATCTCCGTTCATCGAAAAACGATGTTTGTCACGGGAAACCCCTATGCGAAGCAATACGAAACGGCATGTTCTAGCCGCCTCCAAGAACGTTTATTGGTCAAAAGACGACGGCACACCTATGTGAGCGATGACATTAATGCCCGAACATGGCAACTGTTGAGACGTAACGCGCAAAGCGCATCTGGTAAGGTCAGTTATCAGCTAGTTCACGATATCTTTGTTTCCCCAAACGACGTAGTATACTGCTTCACCGTCCTTGGCGTTTCGCGTAAACGGACCTTTTCAGGATGTTCGACCTTGCACCGTGTGGGCCGCAATCGGCTATATCGTTGTGAACATCGAGCTAATGGCGATTAAACATCGCTACTATTAATAATCCCTGAGGAATTCGAACGGTGATCTATAAGGTAACAAAATGGGAAAACAATGATGACCAGGACAATCATTATTGAGGAGGATACAGTAAGTACGACGGCAGCATGAATAGTGCCAGTGAAGCCGTATAAACCGTAGGCGAGAGGAATTAGACCGAAGCTAATTGCATAATCAATTGAGGAAACTCGTCCCATGTGCCGCTTATCGACGCATGTCTGCATAGTAGATCCCCAGAACACGCCAGACAATTCCAGTCCAAGCCCAGCAACAAATGACGCCACATACCACAGTACTTGGATGTCCAAAGTACCTACAACAAAAATCGGCATAATAGCTAAAGCGCCAAATAACACTGATTTAGAAAACATGTGCCTAGGCCTTTCCAACTTTAACGCGATGAGACTGCCGCAAATGTATCCAGATGAGGTGATAGATGCCATCAGGGACCATGCGCCCCGGCCACTCTCTTGCACGACCCACAAGGGCATTGTGACGTCTGTTGCCCCGGATTGTACGGCAAGGAACAACGCCCAGAACGGCACTCCCACTGCTAACCAAATATAAGTATGGAACAAACTGGGAATAGAACGTAATGCAGAAATCATGGAAGCATCATCATCGTTGTTATTAGCCTCGTCATCGCAGCTGGGCATGAGTTTCAACGATAGAACAAGCGGCATGGAGACAGCCAGACACACAGCACCATCCAGAAATAGAAAAGAAGGTGATATCAGTTGAGCAAGCCATGCACCAAGAAGTGGACCGACCACCGAGCCGGCATTGCGAAACGTACGTATCAAGCCGTTGGCACGTACAATATCTTCAGGGGGAGCAATCGAAGGCAATAAGGCGAACAAGGCTGGCGAGCCGACCGCACCAATGATACCTGCGGCCAAACTGATTGCTTGCACGGGCCATCCAAGACCACTCAACTGCACGACCCATGTTCCGACTCCATAGGAAATAGCTAGACCACCCAGCATTCCTGAGGCAAGAGTTTTCCGCGGCAATCGATCCGCTAAAACACCACCCAGAAAAGCCATGACCAAGGTGGGCAGCGTCTTGAACATGAGTACCAAGGCTAGGCCCAAGCTGTCAGATGAAGCTGCTCCAGTGAATACAACACCGCATGTGAAGAACGCCGAGGACATTGCTTGCATGCCCTGGACCAATGCCAGTTTGGCTACCTGCCAGCGTACGACACTTCCGACATTCTTCACCATGCTCGAACAGCCTCCTTTTGTTTTATCATGTATTTAAAACGTAACTATATTGCCTTTTATTCAGGCCACTACCGAAATATGCTTTGGGGATTCTAAAATATTCACTTCTTCGCGAGATTCGGCGAAAATATCGTGCTCATATAAGACGGGATCTTTAATTCCAAGAATCTCAAAAGAAGTTCGTCGATCACGACACGGGTCACATACTCCACAATGAACTGTCCCGCCCAAGGCACAGCTCCACGTATCGCCGAACGGCACGCCAAGACCCATACCTTTTTGAATGACGGCACACTTATTGATACTAAGATAAGGAGTATGGAACGTTACCCCGTATTCATCTCCTTCACATTCTACGGTAACCGTATGAAGAGCTTCAAAATATGATGCATGATTATCGTGGAACACAGCATCGTTACTATGAACTGCGTAATAAACATCAACGATATCATGCTTAAGCGCCCATGAAGCCATTAGCATAAGCGCAATTGCCGATCCAAAAGGCTGAACATGCTCTTCCTTATTAGGGGCAACGACAAATGGCCCAAATGCTTTGCGGAGGAACTGAGGCTGAGGCAATTCATAGAAACGCTTAAATTGCTCGGAAAAATCATATTGATAATGATGGAGTCGTTCAGAGTGGAGATTTGTAACGATTCTTTGCGCATGTTGACTCTCATTACATCCCTCAGTTTCACCAAAATTGAAAGTAACGGCATATATTTCTTTCCCCTGATTTAATAGGTCATACAAGAGAGTAGTAGAGTCCGGGCCTCCTGATAGAAGCAACGCGACACGATTATGATTCTGAATTATTGTTTAATCCTTTGACTTTGTGAAATTCAGCGAATCTGTTGAACTTCTGTATAGAAGTTATTCTGTTAATCGACGTTTGAGAAGTAGTCATGTAAACGTCACAATGACAAATGCGCGACGATTCCTGGGTCTGATGAAAGATCTTGGTGCTTGGCTTTCAGAGTCTCTCCTCATTTTTTCAATTGTTGTATGTCGTTTCCGTGCAACAATACAGCACCGAAACACAGCCAGCGCCTACAATGGCCTCGGAAAGGGGGACTTATGCCGAACAACGCCGTTACGCTACACCACACCGAACCGACCGATTATCCGGAACAAGGGCGAGGAACTGGAGCGGCAGCGGTTTGAGGCGCAACGGCGGTCGGATAGGATCGCGCGGCGGTAGGGGCTTCATATATGGCTCCCCTCAGGGAAGGGGAGCCAGTTTTTTACAACACCCGTGGGGCGTTGTGGAAATCGAAGAGGACGCCGTCGGCGAGCCGGCAGATTTCGGGCCAGTCGGCCGCGGAGGAATCGTCGTGCATGGCCCAGACCGTCATACCGACCGATTTGGCCGATTTCATGGCGACCAGCAGGTCCTCGAACACCGTGCAATCGGTAGGTTTGACGCCCAGACGTTTAGCGGCAAGCAGATAGACGTCGGGCTGGTCCTTGCCGACGTCGTTCACATCGTCAACAGAGACGATGTCATCGAATAGCCCGAACATGCCCACATGCCGCAGCGCCGGTTCACGCAGGTGCGGGGGCAGCGAGGTGGCGACGCCAAGCTTGACGCCGGCGGCCTTCAGGTCGTGCAGATAGCCGAGCGCGCCCGGCTTGGCCTCCACCGTGGTGGAGTAGGCGACACTGGCCATGTCATCCCACTCCTGCATAAGCTCCTCGGGGGTATCTTTCAGGCCGAATCGCGCGATGGTGTATTCGGCGATCTGGCGAAACTGCATGGCGGAGACCGTGGTCGTGTAGTCGGGCGGAACCGCGATTCCGCGCTTGTTCAGGAAGTCGATGTCGACTTGGTCCCAGACTCCCATGGAGTCGAGGAGGGTGCCATCGAGGTCGAATATGGCGGCTTTGGTCATAGGACACTTTCCTTCAACAGTTCTCGGGCGTGGTCTAGTGAGGCTTCGGATTCGCTGCCGGAGAGCATGCGGGCGATTTCGTGGACGCGGGTTTCGCCGTTGACTTCGGCGATGGTGGTGACCACGCCCAAATCGTCGTCATCGGCATCCGGCGGCTCCTTGGTGACCACGAACTGTGCGTCCGCCCACGAGGCGACCTGCGCCAAGTGGGTGACGACGATGACCTGCGCGCTGCGGGCCAGCCGTGCCAGACGTTTCCCCAGTTCGACCGCGGCCTTGCCACCCACGCCGGCGTCAACCTCGTCGAAGATGAAGGTCTGGTCGGCACCGCCGCGCGTGTCGGCGGCCACCAGCTCCAAGGCCAACATCAGTCGACTCAGTTCACCGCCCGAAGCACTTTTGCCCATCGGCAACTGCGGCGACCCCTCGAACGGCGTAAACAGGAACGCGATATCGTCGCGACCATACGGACCGAGCGGATCATCGGCCTTGTCTCGCGGCGTGACACGCACTTCCAAGGAGGCGCCCAGCATGGCGAGCGAGCCGAGTTCTTCAGTGACGCGCGCGCCCAAGTCGGCAGCGGCAGCCACGCGCGCGGTGCTCAGCACGTCGGCGGCGGCGAGGGCCGCAGCGTACAGCGTCTGCCGTTCGGATTCGAGTTCGGCGACCTTTTCCGGCGAGGCGTCCAGATCCTCCAGATCGAACGCCGCCTTGTCCCGCCAAGCGAGCACGTCGGCCAAGGTGGGGCCCCACCGACGGGTGAGGTCGCCAAGCTCGTGGATACGGCCGTTGATCTGGTCCAGATCCTCCGCGCTGCCTTCGTCGCCCAGCTCCTGGCTCAGGGCGAACACCACGTCGCCCAAATCGGCATTGATGGATTCAAGCCGATCGGCCTGCTCGGCGAACGTGCCGCCGACGCGAATCGCGCGCAACGAGGTCACCGCATGATTGATGAGTTCCACGGCCGAAGCACCGTCGGCGGCGTCCACATCCACCTGCGAGGCATCCAGCACGCCCAGCGCCGAACCCACGCCTTGGGCGATGTCGGCCGCGTTTTCGATGCGTTCGCGGCACGCCTTCAGCTCCTCGTCCTCCCCTGGCTGCGGGTCGGTTCGGTTGATGCGGTCGATGGATTCGCGCAGGTAGTCGGCCTGTTGGCGGGCAGAGGATTCCTGCGAGCGCAGGCGTTCCAGACGCTCATCCATGGCGGCCAGCGCATCCCACGCCTTGCGGTAGGCGGCCAGTTCGGCTTCGTCTCCGGCCACCCGGTCCAGAAACTCGCGTTGCCGTGCGGCGGCCGCGATTTTCAGCTGATCGGTCTGGCCATGAATGGTAACCAGTTCGCCGGCGATGGCCCCCAGCACCGAACGCGGTACGGACTTGCCGCCGAGCACGGCCCGCGAACGTCCGGAAGCGCGTACGGTGCGGGAAAGGAACAGTTCGCCGTCTTCGGGGTCGACGCCCGCGTCATGGGCCTTGGTCACGGCCACGGCAGCACCGGTGAACCCGCTGTCGGCATCGTCACCGGCATCGTCACCGGCATCGTTGGTGTCGCCGGAATGTTCAGATGCGACGGCATCATCCGAGAGCGCGAAAATCGCCTGGGCCCAAGCCTCGTCCGCCCCGGCCGAGACGCGCGAGGATTCGGCGGCCCCACCGGAGACCAGTCGGATCGCGGAGAGCAGCATGGATTTGCCGGCGCCGGTCTCACCGGTGATGGCGGTCATGCCTGCGGCCGGCGCAATGGTGGCTTCTCGAATCGGCCCCAGATTGCGGATATCGAGTTCTTCGAGCATCAGGCTCCTGCCTTGCCGTCGCGTTCGCCCGGCTTGTCGGGCTCGGTACCAGCGTCACCGGCGTCACCGGCAACGCCAGCCGCATACGCGGCCGCCGGGAACGTGTGCCCGTGATGCAGTGGCTGGCCCGAGGCCTCGTTGCGCGCGTGCTCGCGCCAGCCGACCACGGGCAGATCGAACTTGGAGACCAGACGGTTGGTGAACGACATGCCGGAGAGTCGAGCGAGGCGCAAGGTATCGCGCGATTCGCGCACCATGACGCGCGTACCCTGCGGCAGGGCGCGCTGACGGCGTCCATCGCAGCAAATCCAGCCTTCGGACATGGAATCGTCCAGAATATCGATGGTAAAGGTCGAACCGGAGCCGATGATCAGCGGCCTGGCGAATAGGGCGTGCGCGGCCAACGGAATCAACTGCAGGGCCTTGACGTTCGGCCACATGACCGGACCGCCCGCGGAGAAGGCGTAGGCGGTGGAACCGGTGGGCGTGGAGACGATGACGCCGTCCGCGCCGAAGGAGTTCATTTCCACATCGTCCACGCGGATGGACAGTTCGACCATCTTGCCCCGGTCGGCGCGTTCCAGCGTGATGTCGTTCAGCGCCCAATCCTCAATGGGCTTGGTGGCGCCAGGCAGCCAGACGTCCACATGGGCGATCATGCGTTCGTCGATCGAATAGTCGTGGGTGGCGACCCGGCGGATCGCCTCGTCGATCTGGAAGCTTTCGAATTCGGCCAGGAAGCCGACATGCCCCATGTTCACGCCGAGAATCGGCACCTGGGTGCAGTGGACGAGTTCGGCGGCGCGCAGTATCGTGCCGTCGCCGCCCAGGACCACGACGATTTCGGTGTCGTCCGACACGCACGGCGGCTGCACGCCGAAATCGGGGGCCTCGGTGTTGTCGATGATGGTGACCTCGAAACCGGCCACTCGCAGCTGGCTCACCGCCTCGGCCACTACGGTTCCGGTCTGCCTGAGCCTGGTATGCGTCACCACCACCGCGTTGCGCTTGGCCATGGCATCCTCCTGTCGATTCGGTCGCACTGCTCATTATTCTAGCCGCAGACACCGTCATCAGTCGTACAGGTGTTCGAAAAGTGCTGCTTCGTGGCGCGTCGCCGGCAACGTTCCACAGAGCCGATTATCGTAAGGCTTCGGCATACAATGGCATACAGCCGTGCAATCACCCCCCCATCTGCTCACATCGTGACCGATATAACCCCCTCAACATGGATGCGCTCATTATTGTGGCAATAAGCCATAAAGCTGTACGTCCATATTGAGGGAGTTTTATCATCATGGGCAAGCATACGCAGAATTGCACGTTGATAGGCAAAGGAGTCTACGGCACCATAGGAGTAGACCAACGTTCCCGTCTTGCCGATGGCGCGCATTTTCACACCATGATTGTGACCAGCACCCTCGAGGCCTCAGTTATAGAAGGGGACAACCTGGTCATCAAGAGTGGCATTGTGCGGTGTGATGGTGATATTCGCGTATCCGGCATCAGTGGCAGCGGCGACATCGAAGTCGGCGGCGACATTATCTGCGATGAAGTAACCTTTACCGGCAAACTACGATGCAACGGCGATATCGTCTGTTCCGGAAATCTGTCCGTCAATGGCTCCCTGCAAGACCCCCGTCATATTAGCGGTCAGACAGTTCACTTGAACGGTGTGCTGAAAGGTCATGACATCAACAGCAGGGCGCTGGAAGTTCATCCACTGCGCAGTACGATGTTTTCTCGTTTTGATATGGATGGGTATGAGGATGGCAGCACGGTTCGCCATATCACAGCCGTCACGGTTGAAGCCAACCATCTGCAATGCCAGACTTTGACGGCGGACTCCGCCATGCTACGCAACGGCAGTGCGGTGGAAAGCGCCACGTGCGCCACCGCAATAGGCATCGACCGTACCTCCAGCGTGCTGCTGGTGAACGGAGACTGCCAACGCATTCATCTCAAGACAGCGTAAAGCAGGTATTCCTCATTACCGTGGGTGCCGATGATGGGACTATCGGCAGTGGCCACCACGTCAAGTCCGTGCTGTTCAGCACAGGCGACCACGTCGTGTAATGCCCGCTCCCGCAATGCCGGATCTTCAACGATGCCGTTTTTGCCGAGTCCTGCCCGGCCGACCTCGAACTGCGGTTTGACCAGTAACACAATCTGCGCACCGGGAGCCGCGATGCGCGCGATTACCGGAATCACATAGGTCAGGGAAATAAAAGAGACATCGGAGACGATCATCGCCGGCCGGTAAGGCAGGTCGTCGGCCTCAACTTCGCGAATGTTGACGCCGCTCATTTCGATGACGTGCTCGTCATTGGCGATGCGCGGGTCGAGCTGGCCGTGGCCGACGTCGAGCGCCACGACTTTGGCCGCTCCCCCACGCAACAGTACGTCGGTGAAGCCACCGGTGGAGGCACCGATGTCCAGACATTCCAAGCCTTCCGGCCCGGTAAGGCCATTGCCGGCAAAGGTTTCGAACGCGCCCAAGAGTTTGTAAGCGCCTCGGGAGACGTAGTCGTCGCCCTTATCCACGGCGAGTTCGCTGTGCCCGGCTTTGACCATGAACGATGGCTTGGTGATGGTCTCGCCGTCCACGCGCACATGCCCGGCTTTGATGAGTCGCTGCGCTTTGGCCCGCGATTCGACCAGTCCCGAAGCCACGAGCATCATGTCGAGTCGGTCAAGTGGGGTCGCGGAATCGATATGTTGCTTGGTCATATACCTTCCTTCCGACCCACCATCCACCAACGGGGTGGCTCGGCATGGAGCCACCATCCAGCACTTCACGTCATCTTCCGCTGGCGGGAGAATGAATCACCTCTGCTAGCTGCTGCTGTTATCAAGCTCGTGTTGTAACGATTCCAGCACGTTGCGATAGGTCTCAAGCTTGCGGTCGTTGTCTTGTTCATCGATATCCGCAAGTTCGGGGTATCGCTCGGTGACCGGCGCGTGTTCGCTATCCGTAGGCATAGGACTATGCCTCGACGGCGAACACAGGTACCGTGGCCTCGCTGAGCTGTGCGCCTTGGTCGGCGGCTTCCCATGCGGCGCATACGGCGGCGCGCAGGCCGTCCATACTGGTGGGGTCGCTGACGTGTACCTGGCCGTTTTCAAACCAAGCGCTAGCCTTGCGGCATTCCCAAGTACCGCTCTCGTCGCGGACCGGCTCCGGTTGGGCTTCGCCGAGTTCACGCAGATCAAGGGCGATGAATGTGGGCCTCAGGTGTGCCGGAGCCAGCATCAGTTCGGTCGGGTTGGTGACACCGGTCAGCACCGCCAGCGAATCGTAGTCACCGCGGTTACCGGCCTCGATATCGGTGTCGAGGCGGTCGCCAATGGCGATGGACGCCTCCTTGGGCACCAGATCGTGGCCTTCGGCGGCGTTCAGTTCGCGGGCCTCATCGTACATGTACGCTTCCGGCTTGCCAGCGGAGGCGACCGGTTCGACGCCGGTGGCCGTGATCACGGCGCGAATCATCGATCCGCAACCGGGGGCGATGCCCAGTTCACGAGGAATCGTCAGGTCGCGGTTGGTCACGAAATACGTGGCTCCGGCCTCGACCGCGAACGCGGCGTCGGCCATCATCTGCCAGGTCATATCCGGATACCAGCCCTGAATGACGGCCTGTGGGCGGTCCTGAGGACCGTCCACGATGGTCAGGCCGTTGCGGGTGACCTCATCGCGCAAATGCTCGGCGCCCAATACCTGTACGCGCGCGCCGGCGGGCAACGCCTTGGCCACCACACGGGCGGCCACCACCGAAGAGGTGATGACCTGCCACGGCTCCACGTCCAAGCCGAAGCCCTTGAGCTGGTCGGCCACCACGTGCTGGAAGCGCGAGGAGTTGTTCGTGGTGTATTCGATGGTCATGCCGGCGGCTTCGACCGCACGAATGGAATCGGCCGCGTATTCGACCGGATTCTTGCCGCGATACACCACGCCGTCGAGGTCCAGCAGCGCAAGCTGATAGGCCTCGGCGAGCGGGCGATCGGTGCCTTTGAGGAAACGGGTCATTACGCCGCTCACTCCTCGGTTTCGGTTCCGGGTTCGGTGGAGTCGGAGTCGGCGGCTTCGGCGGAATCGTCAGCCTTGGCGTCATTGGCGGAATCGGTCTCGGTCTCGCCGGCCTCATCAGACTCGGCATCGCCGTCTTCAGCCTCGTCGTTCTCATCGCCGTATTCCTGCTCCGGATCCGGGGCGTACTGCGCCTCGTCCGGATCGATGCCAAGCTTTTCGAGCACGTCGGAGTCGTCGGTGATGTCTTCGAGATCGTGGTCGATCACCACGTCGTCGCTGTTTTCGTCAATCTCCTCGTCGGCATACTGATCCTCAAGACGGTCCAGCAGGTCGTTGAGCTGCTCGGCTTCCTTGCTGCGGCCGGCCTCTTCAAGGAAGTACTGCTCGGCCTGCACGGCACGCATGCGGTACTCACCCGGCAGACCCTGAGAGCGGCCGACGGTGTGGACCACTTCAATGGCCTTGTCCCACATCTCCAAATCGCCAAGGGCACCGGCGTACACCAGGAACATCTCGACCTTGGGAGCGCCATGCAGCTGCTTGCCCTCATCGGACAGCGCCAGTTCCACGGCCTTCTTCGGCTCTCCGACGCCACGCTCGCAGTCAGCGATGAACGGCAGGTAGTCGAGGAAGCCGTTCATACGGTAGGCGGTGCGGAACTCACGCAGGGCCAGCTTGTAGTCGCCCTGACGGTAGGCCACGAACGCGAGCGTCTCGCGGGCAAAGTCGATGCGGGAGGCCTGACGGGCCACCCACTTGGCGTGCTCCAAGGCAAGTTCGGGGTCGCTCTCCTCCAGCGCGAAAGCGGCGAGGATGTGCAGACCAATGTTCTCCGCGTGCTCCTTGGACAGGCCGCGCAGACGTTCGCGCTCATCCTTGGACAGCATCGACCATTCCATGCCCTTGGGCATCTTGGGCTCGTCGGGACGACGGTCGGTGTACGGGTTCTGCGAGGGGAAGCTCATCGTGCCGTCGGAGTTACGGCGCGGACGCCTCATGTATTCAGAGCGCTTCTCCTCACGGTACTGGCGCTTCTCTTCCTGCGAAAACTCGCGGAATTCGCCGTCACGACGGTTGTTGTCGCGGCGATCGTCACGGCGGAAGTCACGACGATCATCGCGGCGGTCGTCCCTGCGGAAGTTGCGGCGGTCGCCATCACGGCGATCGTCGTCGCGACGGAAGTTGCGACGCTCACCATCGCGGTGGAAATCACGGCGATCGTTATCCCTGTGGTCATCGCGACGGAAGTCACGACGGTCATTGTCACGGCGGAAATCACGACGGTCCCCATCGCGACGGTCGTCCCTACGGAAATCTCGGCGGTCGTCGTCGCGACGGAAGTTGCGACGCTCACCATCGCGGTGGAAGTCACGGCGGTCATCGCGACGGAAGTCACGACGATCGTTATCACGGTGCTGGTAGCGCGGATTCTCGCCGTTCTCGCCTTCGTGGGAACGGTAGCCGCCTTCGCGGCGCGGCTTGAAGCCTTCGCCGTCGCGGCGCGGACCATTGCCGCGGTAACCGCCCTTGTGGAAGCCGCCGGACTTGCCGTACGACTTGCGGTAGCCGCCTTCGCCATCGCCGTCGCGGCGCGGCGCGTAGCCCTCGCCATCCTCACGGCGACGCGGCTTGAAGCCCTCACCGTCATGACGCGGCTTGAAACCGCCCTTGCCGCGCGGCTTGAAACCCTTGCCGCCGCGGTTGCCCGGTCGGCGATCGCCATACCCCTTATGGCCGCCGCCGTAGGACT
>ENA-OWYG01001139-OWYG01001139.1-human-gut-metagenome-genome-assembly--contig:-NODE-1139-length-13911-cov-7.705831_pt1 | contig 13911 bp, 7 predicted proteins | sample MGYA00249747_ERZ652080 | MGnify/ENA primary metagenome ERZ652080 (study PRJEB26925, sample SAMN05827071) | human gut metagenome | biome: ENVO:2100002; feature: ENVO:00000062; material: ENVO:00002003...
ACGAGATGAGCGCTAGTCTCGTGGGCTCGGAGATGTGTATAAGAGACAGACTTAATATGTTTCAACATTTTTCTCCTTCCATAAATATTGTATGGAAATTATATCGGAAATGAGATCTTTCGGAAATAAGAAACATGAAGTAAGTATCAGAATCATGACATAAAATAACACAATTTCAGAAAAATATATGAGCAGGTAATGAATCAGATTGCGAATATTCATCTGGCTGATTTATAGAAAAATGGTACTTTTTATACAAAAATACTAATAAAAAAACAGAAAGATTATGATTTTAGGAAAGATTTCCTTATTAAATGACAAAATCTGTCTGTATATAAAAAGAACACAATGAGGTCATGAATCTGACATTTTGGTGGAAATTATAATATACCCGAAAAGCAGTTTAAGCTATAATCTGATACATCAGGTGAGGCAAGAAACTCACAAAGAGAAAAAAAGAAAAAGGAGGGCTTTTTTAATGAAAAAGAAAGCATTAGCTGTTTTACTTACAGCATCCGTAATTGCAGGTACAATGGGCGGAACCGCTACAATCGTACATGCAGATGAAGAAGGAAAAGTAATCAATATTTATTCCTGGAATGATGAATTCCGTCAGCGTCTGGAAGCAGTATATCCTGAAGTAAAAGAAACATCCAAAGACGGAACAGTAACAACATTAAAGGATGGAACAGAAATTCACTGGATCATAAATCCAAATCAGGATGGTGTTTATCAGCAGAAACTTGATGAAGCTCTTATGAATCAGGCTGATGCATCAGCAGATGATAAGGTAGATATCTTCTTATCAGAAACAGATTATGTATACAAATATACAGATGCAGCAGCGGATGTGGCAATGCCTCTGAAAGATCTTGGAATTGATCCTGACAAAGATCTTGCAGATCAGTATGACTTTACAAAAACAACTGCATCTGATGCAGATGGAGTACAGAGAGGATCTACATGGCAGTGCTGCCCTGGACTTCTTGTATATCGTCGTGATATTGCCAAAGATGTGTTCGGAACCGACGATCCTGAAGAAGTAGGCAAGAAAATGAAAGACTGGGATACAGCAAAAGCTACAGCTGAAGAACTGAAAGCAAAAGGATATTACACATTTGCTTCTTATGCTGATACATTCAGACTGTATGGAAACAGCATTTCCCAGCCATGGGTAGAAGACGGTGCAACAACTGTTAATGTAGACCAGCAGGTAATGAACTGGATCAAAGATTCCAAAGAATGGCTGGATGCAGGATACCTGAACAAAACTGTAAAAGGTCAGTGGAATGATGACTGGAACAAAGCTATGGGATCTGAATCCAAAGTATTTGCATTCCTCTTCCCGGCATGGGGAATTGACTTTACATTGAAACCAAACTGGGATGGAGAAGACGGAGAATGGGCTGTTACAAATCCACCACAGGAATACAATTGGGGCGGTTCTTACATCCATGCAGCAACAGGAACAGATAATCCGGAACATGCAAAAGATATCATTCTTGCACTGACAGGAAATAAGGACAATTTATTAAAGATTTCCAAAGATTATTCTGACTTTACAAATACAAAGAGTGGTATGCAGGAAGTTGCAAAAGATGATACTTTCGCATCTGACTTCCTTGGCGGACAGAATCCATTTACATATTTCTCACCGGTTGCAGAGAACATCAAGATCGCACCACTTTCTGCTTATGACCAGGGATGTGTAGAACTGATCCAGAACGCTTTCAGCGATTACTTCCAGGGTCAGGTAGACTATGACAAAGCAAAATCAAACTTTGAAACAGCAATCAAAGAACGTTATCCGGAAATCCAGGAAGTTAACTGGGCTGAATAATAAACGCTTTTGAATTGACAGTTAAAAAGTTTCAGGTGTAAATAACCTGTACAGATGCATTTGTATTTGCCAGGCACGCATGAAAGAGATGTGTGTCTGGCACTAATATGTAAAGGAAGGAATGCTGAACTATGAAAAAAAAGAAAAGCATCAGCTATGCAAAATGGGGATACATCTTTATCCTTCCATTTTTTATAACTTTTTTAATCTTTTCTTTGATTCCGCTGGTAGATACTGTACGTTATAGTTTCTATGAATATTATCGTTCAGGAATTAAAGAAATCGGACCGAATTTTATTGGAATTGCAAACTATCTGAGTCTGTTGAAGTCAGATATGGTCAAATACAGTGTTAATACACTGATCCTGTGGGTAATCGGATTTGTACCGCAGATCGTGATCGCACTGGTTCTGGCATGCTGGTTTACAGATGCGCGTCTGAAGATCCATGGACAGCAGTTTTTCAAGGTTGTTATTTATCTTCCTAACCTGATCATGGCTTCTGCGTTTGCATTATTGTTCTTTACCATGTTCTCTACCAACGGACCGATTAACTCTATTCTGATGTCTCTGGGATGGGTTAAAAAACCGATAGATTTCCTGGGTTCTGTAATCGGAACCAGATCTCTGGTCGGATTTATGAACTTCCTGATGTGGTTTGGTAATACAACAATTATGCTGATGGCTGCTGTTATGGGTATCAGTATGGATATTTTTGAAGCATCTGAACTGGATGGCTGTAACAGTATCAAGAGATTTTTCTATATCACATTGCCGCTGATCCGTCCGATCCTTGCTTATACACTGATCACATCTATCATCGGTGGTCTTCAGATGTTCGATGTTCCTCAGATTCTTACAAATGGACAGGGAAATCCAGACCGTACATCTATGACTCTGATCATGTTCCTGAACAGCCACTTAAAGAGCAAGAACTATGGTATGGCAGGTGCACTGTCCGTATATCTGTTTATTGTCAGCGGTATTTTATGTATGATCGTATATAAGATGACAAATGACACAGACCCGGATGGTTCCAAGAAAGCTGCAAAGAAAAAAGCAAAAGAAGAAAGAAGGAGGAGATAAACTATGAAATCAAATACATCAGGTCGTGTGCGCAGTATTTTTGTTCATCTTGTGCTGATCTTTTTATCCTTCCTGTGTCTGTTTTTCTTTTACATTCTGATTGTAAATGCAACACGTTCCCATGCGGATCTGCAGAAAGGATTTTCAGCACTTCCCGGAAAATATTTTCTTGAGAATCTGAAGAATGTGGCAAATGACGGAAGTTTCCCGATGTTCCGCGGTATTATTAACAGCGTTGTTGTATCTTCCTGCAGTGCTGCACTTTGTACATATTTTTCTTCTTTGACAGCTTATGGTCTATATGCTTATGATTTTAAAATGAAGAAAGCAGCTTTTACCTTTATTATGGCAATTCTTGTTATGCCTACACAGGTAACAGCAATGGGATTTTTACGACTGATCACAAAGATGGGAATGTATGACTCTTTACTTCCGCTGATCATTCCATCCATTGCATCTCCGGCAGTCTTTTACTTTATGTACAGTTACCTTCAGTCTTCCCTTCCTTTATCCCTTGTGGAAGCGGCAAGAATTGATGGCTCCGGAGAATTCAGAACCTTTAACAGTATTGTACTTCCGATCATGAAACCGGCAGTAGCAGTACAGGCAATCTTTACTTTCGTAGGATCCTGGAACAATTACTTCGTTCCTGCCCTGATCATTCAGTCAAAGAGCAAAATGACAGTGCCGATCCTGATTGCAACTCTGCGTGGTGCTGATTATATGAACTTTGATATGGGTAAAATTTACATGATGATCACTGTTGCGATCGTGCCAATCATTATTGTATATCTGCTTTTATCCAAATACATTATTGCAGGTGTAACACTTGGTGGTGTAAAAGAATAATGAGAATTAAGAACCCCCATAGAGAGAATGCTATGGAGGTTCTTTTCATGAGAATTATAATATTAAAAACAGGAGTATAATTATATGAAGAAATGGATTTACAGTGGAACTAGAGAAGAACAGCCGTCAGAGAGAGAACTGATGCATGGAAAGCTTGCCAGAAAAGCGGCGTCAGAAGGCATTGTTCTGCTGAAAAATGAAGGAATCCTTCCATTAAAGAAAGATACAGCTGCTGCACTTCTTGGGTATGGAGCAGAGAAAACCGTAAAGGGTGGAATTGGTTCTGGAGATGTTAACAACAGAAAGAATATTTCTATTTATCAGGGACTGAAAGAAGCAGGAGTAAAAATTGTAAGCGAAGACTGGATCAGCGATTATCACAATCGCTATGAGCAGGCGAGAGAGGCGTGGAAAGAAAAAGTTCTGGAAGAAGCTAAGAAAGTAGATAATCCTTTTGATGCCTATGCAGAGAATCCTTTTGCAATGCCGCTGGGACGTAAGGTGGTAGAGGAAGATATCTGTGAAGCAGATGTGGTGATTTATGTGATCAGTCGTATTTCAGGAGAAGGAAAAGACCGTCGCAAAGTAAAGGGAGATTACTATTTAAGCGAGAGAGAAGAGGAAGATTTACGTTATCTTGCAGAAATGAACAAACCTGTGATCCTTATTCTTAATGCAGGTGGTCCTGTGGAGCTGACAGATATTCTGGAACAGACAGACAATATAAAAGGAATCTTAAATATTTCTCAGCTTGGTCAGGAAGGGGGAGATGCCCTGGCTGATGTACTTCTGGGAAAAGAAGTGCCGGGCGGTAAACTGACAACAACCTGGGCAAGGCGATACGAGGATTATCCGGCTTCAGAAGAGTATGGGTATCTGAATGGCAATCTGGAAAAGGAAAAATACAAAGAAGGTATTTATGTAGGTTACAGATATTTTGACAGCTTTGACAAAAAGGTGATGTTTCCGTTTGGGTTTGGTCTTTCTTATACTACGTTTGAGATGAAGTGTTGCAGCATAAATATGGAAGAAAGTAAGATCAGAGCAGAGGTTCAGGTTACAAATACAGGAAATGAATATGCTGGTAAAGAAGTGGTACAGATTTATGTTACGCTTCCGCAGACAGAACTGGAAAAAGAGTATAAGAGACTGGCAGGTTTTGCAAAAACCAGACTTCTGAAGCCGGGAGAAACACAAACACTTACTGTTGAGATTCCACAGAAACAACTGGCTTCTTTCAATGAGGAAACACATACATGGATAGTGGAAAAAGGCAAATATGGCATTCTGATCGGAAACAGTTCAGACAAACTGAAACTGGAAGCAGTTCTGGTAGTTTCAGATGATACAGTACTGGAACAGATGGATAAAATCTGTCCGCTTCAGGAAGAACTGGAACAGATTTATCTGACAAAAGAATTGAAAGAAAAATCTGTGCAGAGACAGGAAAAACTGATAACAGCGCAGGTTCCGGAATATTATTTTAAACCTGCGATGATACCGGCAAAATCGGAAGATGTCGGAAAAAATCAGGAAAATCTGACAGAGGAAGAAAAAAGATTTGTTTCTGTTCTGGAAAACAGAACTACAGAAGAGCTGATTCCTCTGCTTTATGGAAAGATTTCAGAGAATATCAGTACTCTTGGTGCAGCAGGAATTCGAGTGCCGGGATCAGCAGGTGAAACCTGCGGTACTTTGGAAGAGGATGGAATCCCGTCTCTTGTTATGGCAGACGGTCCGGCAGGAATCCGCCTCAGACAGTGGTATGAGGTAGATAAAGAGACAGACAGCATCTATGAAATGGGAGTTCTTGGCTCACTGGAAAATGGAATTCTGGAACCTGGTGTGCATCATGAGAATGCAGATACTTATTATCAGTACTGTACTGCTTTTCCGGTAGGAACAGCACTGGCACAGACCTGGGATACAGATCTTATGACAGAGTTTGGAAAAGCAATCGCAGAAGAAATGGAAGAATTTCATGTAAATCTGTGGCTTGCACCGGGTATGAATATCCACAGAAATCCATTATGTGGAAGAAATTATGAATATTATTCAGAAGATCCATATCTGTCAGGGATGCTGGCAGCAGCAGTGATCCGGGGTGTTCAGAGCAAGTCAGGATGTGGCGTAACAATCAAGCATTTTGCATGCAATAATCAGGAAGATAACCGCATGGGTGTTGACTCCTGTGTATCCGAACGTGCGCTCAGAGAAATCTATCTCCGCGGATTTGAAATTGCAGTAAAAGAAGGAAATCCTGTTTCTATTATGACTTCCTATAATCTTATCAACGGTATTCATGCGGCGAACAGCAAAGATCTGTGCATGACAGTTGCCAGAAAAGAATGGGGATTTGACGGAGCAATTATGTCAGACTGGAACACAACAGTTCCGGAAGATGGAAGCGTTCCATGGAAATGTGTGGCAGCAGGCAATGACATTATCATGCCTGGAAATCCGGATGATGATAAGAATATTCGCCAGGCATATAAAGAAGGTAAACTTACAGAAGAAGAAATCCGAAATTGTGCCGGACATCTGGTATCTATGATCCGTAGATTAGAGAGTACAGATTGTTGAAATGATTTTTCAAACACGCTCTAAATGAAAACAGATAGAATTCTGGCATATGCTGAAAATACAGTAATGAGAGGACAATATTAATTATTAAAATCAATCGGAAGACCATCAGAGGCCTTCCGATTGATTTAATGCTCATAATAACTGGATTTTTTATTTGCATCAGCAGATTTTCAGCAGATTTTCAAAGGAGAAAATCTCTTTTTCAGACATTAATTCTTCAAATCTGTTCAGGTTAAGATCTGAGTGTTCCAGTTCTCTTGAAAACTGATAACAGATACGGATCTGGTCATCCAGCTTAAACTGCCGGTTGTTTTTCAGATAGGTTCCCACATTTAATTCATGGATGAACAGGGTGCACACAACTGCCATTTTCACCTTGGTGAAGATCTCATCATCATAAACTGCACCGCAGAAATAGGTATAGATCCAGTAAACAAGAAGCTGTTCCTCCTGAATCTGCCAGTCCGGATAAGAGAAATCAAATTCACTTTTCTGCCAGGAATAAAGATTTCCGGAGTCAGACTGCGGATCTGTATTTCCATTATACAGTGGAGTCAGACAATTCTTTAAGTATTCCTGCCATCCCGGGCGCAGAACCTCCATTTCCGGGACAACAGTTTTCCACATTTTTTTAAATAATTGTTCTGGTGTATTTGCGCAGGCAGATGCAGCAGAACTGTTTTCTATGTTATCTGCATTTATACGAGAGTAAATTTTGCTGCAAAATCTATCTCCGTATCCGGAATCTTCATGTCGTTTTCGCATTTCTTCCCATTTAAAGAGTTCATTTTTATTTACACATAACTGGAAATCATGTGCAGCAGCCAGAAGTTTCCACAGACGTTTCTGCATGGGTACAGCTCTGTCCTGGATGATATCTATAAGCATATCACGGGTGTCCATAAGTGCAGTGAACAGGAAATAATCAAAGTCATCATAGACTTCTTCTTTTGCCTTTTTTTCTTTTGTGATAAAGTGTACCTTTTCTTTTTGGGAAAGTAAAATCCTTGCTGCCTCCGGACAGGAGAGCGACAGGGAAATCTCACGCAGACCTTCAAATTCTTCAATATGTCTAGGATAATTTCTGCAGGTTCTGCAGAACATTTCCGGTCCTGCTTCTGTGTAGATATCACACAGGTTCTCTTCGTTGAGAAAAGCACAGCGTCTGTTATACTGGCGGAAAACATGTTGTTTCCAGTCAATATCATTGTGCAGGCGATTGCGGAACGGACCTTTAAAGTGCTGGTACTTCTTCAGTGTCTGATCGTCAATCACGATCTGCCATCCTGCGCAGCAGGTATCCGGACAGGCTCCTGCAATGCAGGAAAATTCTTTATAGTAGTTTGGAAATGTGTATTGCATGATATTAAATAGGATCCTTTCTTTTTTTCTTAAGTTTACGGTAAGTTCCTGCAGTCATGCCACAGGATTTGCGAAAGCTCTGGGAGAGATAACTCTGAGAGGAGAATCCTGTGAGATGTGCAATATCTGAAATCCCGTAATCAGTATTTTCCAGAAGCTCTTTACATACCTCAATCCGCTTTCGGTTTAGATAGTTCATAGGAGAAATCCCATAATATTTGGTAAATTCATGGCTGAGATAATACTTGTTCAGGTGGCTGATGGCAGACAGATGATCAAGAGAGATGTTTTCTCCGTAATTAGAATCAAGATATCGCTTGATATGTGCACATTCCTTGCTTGGATGTTGTGCAGTGATCAGTTCAAAAGGAGAATCTGTGATCCGCTGAAGCTGAAGGATCAGAATATTAAGTATATGTCTGCAGATTTTTTCGTACCCTTCCGATTGATTATCCAGTTCTTGAAACAGAGCATTAAAGTAAAAAAGCAGATCTGTTTTCTTTTTTCTGCAGTTAAAGATGCGATATTCTTTCTGATCATTAAAAGAGAAAGATAATCCGTCTACGCCCACTGTGAAATAGCTGAGAGGTGGGTTTCCTCTGGAAATTTCAGTGTGATTAATGTGAGGGTTAACAATGATCAGGTCATCTTTTGAAATAGGGTAGATTTCATCTTCAAGCAGAAATTCCCCCTGTCCGTCCCGCACATAAAATAATTCAGTGAATGCATGGGAGTGGGGAATGCTTGGCCAGTCACCTTCATAGAGGGAAGAAGATGCATTCAGAAGTGTGACCTCCTGTGGAGCAGTATCTTCAGGGCTGAAGCGAAGAGAATGTGTACTCATAAAAAAGTTCCTCCTCCATAATTTAGTGATTTTGTCTAATGCAAAAGAGTGAACAAAAATAATAGAGGGAATCTGTTCTGCATTTAGTTGTTATGATTGGACTAAATGCATAAAAAAACTTTGAAAGATAAAAAATATAGGGTATTATAATCAAAAACAGAATTCCTTTCAAAATTCTCGATAACATTTTTTATATAATATCACAATTTGATTTGTACAGCAAGATTTCTAAAAAACAAAGCAAAAAGAGAATTGAAAATGTTTTGGAAAGAACGTATTCTATAGACAGATAAGGCGCAAGAAAGAGCAGAATCAGGTCAGATAAGTAAAAAATAAGACAGGTTTATACAGAGAGAGGAGACAAACAACAATGAAAAAAGGTCGTGTAACAATACCAACCAATCTGGATGTAGTGCCACAGACACTGGAGATACTGGATGAGTGGGGTGCAGATGCGATCCGTGACTGTGACGGAACAGAATTCCCGAAGGAATTAAAAGACACTGGCTCCAAGATATATGCAACCTATTATACAACCCGTAAGGATAATGAATGGGCAAAGGCACATCCTGAGGAAATCCAGCAGATGTATATCATGACATCCTTCCATACAGCAACAGAGGAGAAACTGGAAATCCACCTGATGGATCATTTATATCCGGATATGCTGGCAGTGAATACAAGAGATGATATCTACAGATGGTGGGAAGTTATAGACCGCACCACCGGAGAACCGGTATCAACAGAGCTGTGGAGCTATGAGGAAGAAACAGGTAATGTAGTGATCAGATCTGCAAAGCTGTTTCATGAATACACTGTAAGCTTCCTGGCATATATTATGTGGGATCCTGTACATATGTACAATGCAGTAGTAAATGACTGGAAAGACGTAGAACCGCAGATTACATTTGATGTGCGCCAGCCAAAAACAAAAGCTCATTCCCTGGAACGTCTGCGCAGATTCCTGGATACTCATGAGTATGTGGATGTTGTGCGCTTCACTACATTTTTCCATCAGTTTACTCTTATATTTGATGAACTTGCAAGAGAGAAATATGTAGACTGGTTTGGCTATTCAGCTTCAGTCAGCCCATATATTCTGGAGCAGTTTGAGAAAGAAGTGGGCTATCCTTTCAGACCGGAATATATCATTGACCAGGGATACATGAACAATACCTATCGGATTCCCTCAAAAGAATTCAAAGATTTCCAGGCATTTCAGAGACGCGAAGTTGCAAAGCTTGCCAAAGAGATGGTAGATATCGTACATGAATACGGAAAAGAGGCCATGATGTTCATGGGAGATCACTGGATTGGCATGGAACCGTTTATGGACGAATTTGCATCTATCGGACTGGATGCTGTAGTTGGAAGTGTTGGAAATGGTGCGACCCTGCGTCTGTTCAGCGATATTAAGAATGTAAAATATACAGAAGGAAGATTTTTGCCATACTTTTTCCCGGATACGTTCCATGAAGGCGGCAATCCTGTAAAGGAGGCAAAAGTGAACTGGGTAACAGCAAGAAGAGCAATCCTTCGAAGCCCGATCCAGAGAATCGGATACGGCGGATATCTGAAACTTGCCCTGGAATTCCCGGATTTTGTACAGTATATCAAAGAAGTCTGCGAAGAGTTCCGCACTTTATATGATAACATTCAGGGAACGACTCCTTATTGCGTAAAACGGGTAGCAGTCCTGAATTGTTGGGGAAAGATGCGCTCATGGGGTAACCATATGGTACATCACGCCATCTATTACAAGCAGAATTATTCTTATTTCGGAATTATCGAAGCATTAAGCGGCGCGCCGTTTGATGTATCATTTATCAGCTTTGACGATATCAAAGCAGACAAAGATCTTCTGAAGAAATTTGACGTAGTGATCAATGTGGGAGATGCGGACACTGCACAGTCAGGCGGCGAGAACTGGATCGACGAAACAATCATCACAGCAGTCAGAGAATTTGTATATAATGGCGGTGGATTTATCGGTGTAGGAGAACCGGCAGCGCATCAGTGGCAGGGCAGATTCATTCAGTTAGATGATGTACTTGGAGTAGAAGAAGAACATGGATTTAACCTGAATACAGATAAATATAACTGGGAAGAACACAGAGATCATTTCATCCTTAAAGATGCAGAAGGCGAGGTTGATTTCGGTGAAGGTAAGAAGAACATTTATGCCTTACCGGAAACAGAAATCTTAATCCAGAAAGACCAGGAAGTGCAGATGGCTGTAAAGACTTTCGGTAAAGGAAGAGGCGTTTATATCAGCGGACTTCCATACAGCTTCAAGAACAGCCGCGTGCTTTATCGTGCAGTCCTTTGGTCAGCATCCGCAGAGGAAGAACTTCACTGCTGGTATTCAACCAACTACAATGTAGAAGTACATGCTTACGTAAAAAATGGAAAATACTGTGTAGTCAACAACACTTACGAACCACAGGATACAGTAGTTTACAGAGGTGATGGAAGCAGCTTCCGGTTACATATGGAGGCAAATGAGATCAAATGGTATCAGATATGAAAGATATCGGATAGATTTTATCTGTAAAATAGATTGAAAAGCAAGTCAGTGAAGAAATAACAGAACAGGTTCAGACGTGAGCAGAATGCTTTTGCCTGAACCTGTTTTGATGTGTCAATAAGTTGATTTTTGAACAAGCTTGCGTTTGAATTTCTTATTTACGCATTGTTGTCGGTCGCTGTAGCCACCGGCATATAATTATTTGATTAAGCTGTTATCATCAAAGTAGTTGATCTGCATTGCTGAACGAACATCATGAAGTGTCTGTGCAGCTTTTGCTTCAGCAACCTTGCTTCCCTCTTTGAGGATATCATATACATCATCAAGATGCTGTTCCCAGTATTTACGTCTCTCGCGGATTGGAGAAAGCTCTGCCTGGAGTACTTTATTCAGGAATTTCTTAACCTTGACATCACCCAGACCGCCGCGTGTATAATGGGCTTTCAGTTCATCCAGATTCTGATATTCAGGCAGGAACTCTGCAAAATATTCCGGTTTGCAGAATGCGTCCAGATAAATAAATACAGGGTTTCCTTCCACACGTCCCGGATCTTCCACACGAAGATGATTCGGGTCTGTGAACATGGACATAACCTTCTTCTTAACATCAGCTTCTTCATCTGAAAGGTAGATGCAGTTTCCGAGAGATTTGCTCATTTTTGCTTTTCCGTCAATACCTGGCAGACGTAAGCATGCTTTATTGGATGGCAGAATAATCTCAGGTTCTGTCAGAGTTTCACCATAAACAGTATTAAATTTGTGGACAATCTCCTTGCACTGCTCGAGCATTGGAAGCTGATCTTCGCCAACCGGAACAGTAGTAGCGCGGAATGCAGTGATATCTGCAGCCTGGCTGATCGGATAGCAGAAGAAACCGACAGGGATGCTTGCCTCGAAATTACGCATCTGGATTTCGGCTTTTACTGTAGGGTTACGCTGTACACGTGCCACAGTAACAAGGTTCATATAATAAAAAGTAAGCTCTGTAAGCTCCGGAACCATGGACTGGATAAAGATAGTGGATTTCTCAGGATCAATGCCGCATGCAAGATAATCCAGGGCAACCTGAAGGATGTTCTGGCGAACTTTTTCAGGGTGTTCAGCGTTATCTGTTAATGCCTGTGCATCTGCGATCATAATATAAATTTCATCATATAAGCCGGAGTTCTGTAAACGAACACGCTCGGATAATGAACCAACATAATGTCCAACATGAAGGCGGCCTGTTGGGCGGTCACCGGTTAAAATAATTTTGCTCATTTTGCTCTCCTAAAAGTAAATTCCGATTTTCCAGAGAGTTTCTGGAAATTCTCAGTTACTATTATTATAAGGCCTGTGAATGTTACCGTCAATGATTTTGGGGGAATAAATCAGGATATAATTTATTGAATATTTATGCAATAAATACATTTACAGAATTGATTAAAAGAAAAGATTCTGCTAGAATAATAAATAGCTTCCGACAGGATTGCAGAGATGTGTAATAGAAATATGTCATGCATTGCATGATAAGATAAAAGGAGTATTTACCATGCCAGTATTTGATTTCAGCGGTGCTTCAGACAAGAAAACAGGCGTACAGTCTGAATGTACCTACACTACGTTCCAGTCCAATGAAAAGGAGACTTCCCCTGAGAAACCGATCATGATCCTGGATAACAGCAGCCGTCAGTGGAAACATCATTCCTGCGGTATTTTTACTAATCCGATCAAACGTACATCCTTTGAATTTAAAGAGGATGACGGCGTTTTCAGTGCAGATATTATCAGTATTGATTCAAGATTTGTAAGTCTTCTGAAATGGCTTGGGGAGAATCATATCAATGTGCGTCTTTCTGGAGAGAATAAAGAGAATGGTTATGCAGTTTATAAGATTCGTGAAACTGCTTTTGGCGGCGGTACGAAGCTTTCCGCAGAGGATGGATTCCTTCAGTTTATGATTGAGAGACTTCTTGCAAGCAGTGCACCTGCAGAGATTGTTGAGGATGAAGATGAGGAAGAAGCAGGGGACGAGATGAAGCTGACAAGCATTCAGAGCATCACTGATTTTATGACCTGCGCAGGCAGAACACTGCCGGACAATATCCGTCTCTGGGCGAGAAGGAACCTTGCAGTTGCCCGTTCCCACGAAGTATCTCCGGAGGAGAGACGTCATGCTCAGAGAGCACTTTCCATCATGATGAATGTACAGTGGAAGAGCAATTATTTTGAAGCAATCGATCCTCAGGAAGCCCGCAGGATCCTTGATGAGGAACTCTACGGAATGGAATCTGTAAAGCAGCGTATCATTGAAACAATCATACAGATCAACCGTACCCATACACTTCCTGCATACGGACTTCTCCTTGTAGGTCCTGCAGGTACAGGCAAATCCCAGATTGCCTATGCAGTTGCCCGTATTCTGAAACTGCCTTGGACAACTCTGGACATGAGTTCCATCAATGATCCGGAACAGCTTACAGGAAGTTCCAGAATCTATGCAAACGCAAAGCCCGGAATCATCATGGAAGCTTTCTCGGCAGCAGGAGAATCCAACCTTGTATTTATTATCAACGAGCTTGATAAAGCAGCGTCAGGTAAGGGCAACGGAAATCCTGCAGACGTACTTCTTACTCTGCTTGACAACCTTGGATTTACAGATAACTATATGGAATGTATGGTGCCCACAGTGGGCGTTTATCCTATTGCTACGGCAAACGATAAATCCCAGATCAGCGCACCTCTGATGTCCCGTTTCGCGGTGATCGATATCCCGGATTATACATCAGAAGAGAAGACTGTCTCTTATACACATCTGACGCTGCCGACGACTAGTCGA
>ENA-OWYG01001140-OWYG01001140.1-human-gut-metagenome-genome-assembly--contig:-NODE-1140-length-13892-cov-56.306208_pt1 | contig 13892 bp, 10 predicted proteins | sample MGYA00249747_ERZ652080 | MGnify/ENA primary metagenome ERZ652080 (study PRJEB26925, sample SAMN05827071) | human gut metagenome | biome: ENVO:2100002; feature: ENVO:00000062; material: ENVO:00002003...
ACGCAGCGTTCGATCATGGTGCCCGATTTCTTTCAGCGTATGCTTGATGGTCATGACGGTTCCTTCCGCGAAGCATTACGTGAGTTTTGCGATGTGAGGATTGCTCCCGAATATCAAGAAGGACTCCTGCGACTGCTTGACTACGATGTCGTCCGTAGCCGGCTCAAGTCGGAAGGCGCAGTGCAATGCGGTTACGTGAAGAACGACGGTGAGCGGTTCATGTTGACGATTCTTGCCGACAACAGATCCACGGACAAGACCATGTGGGTGTTCGAACGTAAGGACCTGCCGTACGGAAGGGCAGGTTATTCGATGGATGATGGCACCCCCCCCCCTACCGATTCTTAGGATGGCAGAGATTATAAAAACTTATAAAAGAATATAAAGGGCGATTGCCGCGTTTGCCTGCGTGCGGTCTGGCTTGTTTTGTGCTGATCTTGGCTGAGAGCGAACCCCTCAGTCAGCCTGCAACCGATAACTCCCCTCACCAAGGGGAGCTGTCGTTTTTTACTCTGCATATGTGGATATCGTTGGTCGTTCCACCATAACTAGTGCGGAACAAGGGTTCGACTCGCACATTTTCTGTAGGAGATTGGGATTGGTCATGGATCGTACGGCTATGAAGCAGCTTGAGGCTTGGAAGACGTCTCGAAAATAGAAAGCCGCTCATTATCCGAGGCGCCCGTCAGACGGGCAAAACGTGTCTGTCGAAGGAGTTCGGGCGTACACGATATGAGGTAGTGGCGCGTATCGACTTCATGAACAATGAGCGTGCGAGGAGTTTCTTTGACGGCGATCTAGATGTGAGCAGGATATTGCGTAACATCAGCCTCGAAACAGGTGTTCCTATCACGACAGATACCTTGGTGCTCCTTGATGATTATGACGGGGACTTCTCGAAACACGCGCCGCTACGTATCCTTGAGAGAATTCGTATAGTTTGGGCTTCTCTACCATCGCAGCTGGCAAAGGAGAATCGAAAGTTCGTAAGCCTGCGTGTGGCTGTTGGTCATTTCGACCTGCATAAAGCAGTGCGCACCAGTCTTGCTGGGTATCGTGACGATGACTGGCTGCTGAATGTGCCATTATGGGCGATTGGTCGGCTTGCCGCATTGCCGCTATAGCAGCCCAAGCAAAAAGGGGCCTCCGGCGCGAAGCGGAGGTCCCTGACATTAATCAGCTAGGGGCAATCGTGTATAGGCTTATATCTCGGCTTCATACTTGCCGGCTATCGGCCATCGGCTGATAGCGGATATGTCGAAAGCGGCGATGATTAGATTTACGTTACTGGATATGGCAGTATGGGTGCCTCTTTGCCCCTTTCATCATCTTGCAATAATTCTTACATGTAAGAACTCTCTGTTAACATGTAAGAATTATTGCAAGATGGTGAAAGGGGATGCTCATGTTGCCGACTAAAGAAAGTTTGACAGTTGAGTTCAAGAGCGAGCAGAAGCGTCCTCAATCGCATGATGAAATTGTTGACAACGTAGTGGCTCTAGCCAATACTGAAGGCGGCACACTGTATCTCGGTATTGAAGACGATGGCACTGTGACCGGCGTATGTGACGAGCATCGCAATATCAATGGACTTGCGGCACTAATTTTCAATAAGACTGTTCCGCAGCTTCCCGCTCGCGTGGCGCTCTTGTATGAGAACGAGGTGCCGATAGTCAGTATTGAGGTGGGTAACAGTCAGCAAATCGTGTCTACTAGTCAAGGGAAGACACTACAGCGCCGGCTGAAAGCAGACGGCTCGCCTGAGGTCGTTCCGCTGTTTGTTTCCCAATTCATTAGCCGTTTATCTCAGCAACGGTTCTACGATTTCAGTGCGCAACCTGCCCCAGAGGCTCGGTTGGGCGATTTGAATCCAGACTCACGGAACAAGTTGAGAAGCCATATTCGCAGTGCCAATGCGCAAAACTCGTTGTTGTCTTTTACTGATGAGGATTTCGATCGGGCGCTTGAGCTGGTTGTTGACGGCCCGTATGGATTGCAGCCATCTGTTGCTGGTCTGCTCACCATTGGTTCGGTTGATGCTATTCATCGATCGGTTCCAGCCGCATCGGCTGTTTTTCAAGTGATGAAAGGCATGTCTCCAAAGGTCAATATGGATCCGTTCGTGTTGCCCTTGGTGGATATGTTTGATCGTGTAGGCGAGCTGATGGAGCCGTGGAATCCCAGCCACGAAGTCATGAGCGGCTTGATTCGTGTCGATCTGCCAGACTTCGATCGAGGGGCATTCCGTGAGGCAATGATTAACGCTTTCTGCCATCGCGATTATGCACGAATGGGTTCGGTGAGGTTCCTGGTTGATGATGATGGGTTGACCATAGCTAATCCCGGAGGATTCATAGAGGGTGTCTCCGAAGATAACCTGCTTACTGCACAACCGCGTTCCCGTAATCCGCAGCTTGCTCTGATTTTGAAAGCTGCCGGATATGTTGAACGTACCGGGCGAGGTGTGGATACCATCTATGCCGGGTCGATTGCGGCAGGCGGTTCTTTCCCGGATTACTCGCAGTCCAGTGCCGAAGAAGTCATTCTGTTCCTCCGCCGTGTGGTGCCTGACGAGGCATTCGTGACCATGATTGGAGATGAGGAGCGTCGACGAGGAGCACCGTTGCCAGTCTGGTCGCTGATTGTGCTCTCACTACTGCGCGAGCATCGTAGGCTTACTATGGTCCAGTTGTGCGATTTTTCTCATTTGGAGCATCGACGCATCGTGTCTGCTGTTGAGAATCTGGTGGAAGCTGGTTTGGTAGAGGGGGTCGGCAGTGGGAGCTCTCGCTCGTATATGCTGAGTGCCCAAGTGTACAAACGTTCAGAGGGGTTGGCGTCTTACGTGCGCCAGCGTGACATCGATGCCACCCGGCGCAGTGGCCTTGTTCTGGAGTTCGCCGAGAAAAATGATGGTGTCGTAACTACGGCGGATGTCATGGATCTATTCGGTCTGAGCTATATCAGTGCATACCGGTTGTTGAAGAAGCTCGAAGATGTGGGCAAGTTGCGCCGCGAGGGGAATGGGCCGTCATCCCGATACGTGTTGGGATGATTGGTGCGCGTGAAAGTAAGTTCTTTCATCACCTTTCAATAATTCTTTCATGTAAGAACTCTCTGTTTACATGTAAGAATTATTGCAAGATGATGAAAGATGCACACAAAACGGGGAAGCCCCGCTCGATGTGAGCGGGGCTTCCCCATATGCGCTGGTGTGTAGATCAGCCCGTGTTCTGCAGGCCCGCGGCGACGCCGGAGACGGTGCACAGGATGAGGTAGATGAATCCTGCCTGCTGGCTTTGCGAGAGCTCTTCCTTGTCCACCTTCTTGCGCAGCGACTTGAGCGCCAGCACCTGAGTGACGGACAGCGCGTCCACGTATGGGGAGCGGATGCGGATGGCCTGGCCGAGCACGTGACGGTGCTGCAGCGGCCACTTGTCGTCCACGATGCGCTCAAGTTAGTCCGGTCAATGGCTTTGGAAAATCATGGGGAGTGCGGCTGCGCGGGTTCGCTCCTCGACAAGGTGACTTGATTTGGGACCGCCGTTAACTTTCGTCAGACACATCGTCAATCCCGTCCAAGTATCCGTATCGTCCGTTGTACTTGTCTTTTGAAAATCGCCGGATGGCGTCAATCTATGACCGATGTTTCCGGAGAGCAGGTGGACCTGGGTCATATGGGCGTCACGACGCTTGGTTATCTCAACGGCCTGCTCATCCCAGACGTATGGACCGGGTGGGCGGGCGATCTTGCGTCCGCTATGGGGAACGTGAAGACCGTCATGGAATGGAATCCCGGTGCTGACCTTGCCGCCGTCTGTGAGGCATTGGTTGGACAAGGGGATGACTATCGTTCCCATCCCGGCATCAGGAACCTTGTTCTTGGAAAATACTAACGTTCATCATCAGAGACTGGTGCTTCGTTTGATCAGGCTGCGGAGCGCCAGCCCAATCCCATAGATGATGGTGGGCCATCCTTGCAATCCATAAAAGGTAATCGCCGGTGTTGGCTGATCGATAAAAAGCCAAATATTCCGCAAACCTTCGAGTGCTGCGTCTTTCCGCCAACACCACAACTCGTTCAGAAATACACCCAATATGGTCAAACAGTAAGACAGGACTATGATGCAGATAATCTTCTTCCAAGACAGCCTGTCATGAAGGAAAGCCGTAACCAAAAGGGCCGTCATTGGGGTTATAAGCAGGCCGGGGAAGAAATAGAGAATATAGGCTAGGCTTAATCTGCTGAGAAGGTAAGTCTGACCGAACCAGTTGTATAGGACCACGATGGCTGTCAGTGTCGCGGCGTGGGTAAACACGGACAGCCCCGGGTTACGTCGGATGATCGCGAGTTTGTCGCCCGGCCTAGTGTCTGGCTTGCCGCCCTCGTCCTCCGTCCCGGCACCGTCCGTGGGCGTGTGGTTCCCCTCGTGCGCGTCCATCGTCCCGTCCGTGTCCTTCTCCTCATTCATATGTCCCCTTTCGATCATCCGAGTCTGTCGCTCGGCCCGCGCGCCCGTTCCACGCGCCGTCGCCGGCCAGTCTAGGGCCGTGCGACGCGAGCGGGGAGGCCCGCGCCGCTTATCGGCACGGAACTTCCCCGCTCGTCAAGCAGTCGGTCAGCCGCGGATCAGCCCGTGTTCTGCAGGCCGACGGCACGCGACGGGTCGAGTTCGGCAAGAAGAGCATCCCGCAGATGCTTGAGCTGGTCGGCGCGTAAGCACGGCTCGGCGCGGACGTTCCCGGGCCGTGCGATACGGGTGAGGAAGCCCGTTGCGAAATCACCATCATGGAATCCTATCTATCAGGAATCCTGATGGCCTCCCATAAGAAACGGTGAGTACCTACAGCGAGTGTCTGCTTTCCACCTTACGTACACTGTGCACAGATACATCGAGAAAGGGATTGTGGATGTATCTCAAGGTAAGGGATTCGCGGTTCGGGGGATTGAAAGAACACTGACATTCTTTCGGTGACGCGAATCCCCGATACAACGCAAGGAGGGATTATGCGTAAGCATCTTGTAGCTGTGGTCGCGGCAGCGGCAGCATTGCTGCTGGTGGCTGGTTGTGGCGGCACGAGCGGCGGCAGTAATGCGGAATCCACGGAAACCACCGTCGACGGCAGCCTGAACAAGGTCGTGGTCAAGGGCGATCCAAGTAAAAGCCCCGCCAAGGCCAACGGCCGTAAGGACACATTCATCGCCACGATCAATTCTCCGAGCGGTGTGTTCTTGCCGGGGTTCAATGACAATGGCTGGGATGGCAACGCGCAGCAGCCGATTTTCGCGAGTCTGGTGGTGACCGATGATTCGGGACAGTATATTCCCGACTTGGCCGAGAAATGGGATATCTCCAGTGATCAGCTCACGTACACCTTCCATCTGCGCGACAATCTGAAATTCTCGGATGGGTCGCCGCTGACCGCGGACGATGTGGCTTTCAGCCTGACGCTGTTCAATGATCCGGCTTACTCGGGCGGCAGTGATTTCTCCGACATCGGCATCAAAGGCGTTGATGCGTACAAGTCGGGCAAGGCTGATTCCATCTCCGGCATCCGGGTGATCGACGAGCGGACCATCACCATTGAGACCACGAAAGCGAATCCGCTGACATTGGGCATTCTTGGCGGCCAGGTGCTGTCGAAGGCGTATTACGGCAAGGACTACCAGCGAGGGCACCTTGATTATCTGAAGGATCTGTACGGCAAGCCTTTGGGCGCCGGCCCCTACAAGCTGTCCAAATATGTGGATGGTCAGGAAGTGCGGTATGTTGCCAACAAGTACTACTATGGCGGCGAACCGAAGATCAGGAATCTGATTTTTAAGGTCACCTCCAAGGACACGGCGCTGTCGAACTTCCAGAACGGAGAAACCGATTTTGATGGTTTCAGCCCGGACAAGGATAATCTTGACGCACTGAAGCAGCTTGGCTTTGCCAGTGTGCGCGAAAGCACGGTGCCGGACATGAGTGAGATCTGGATCAATAACCTCAAGGCCCCGTTCAACGACAAGCGAGTCCGTCAGGCGTTGATCTATGGTCTCAACCGTCAGCAGATCATCAACGTGGCGTATAAGGGATTCGGCCAGGTGGCGAACGTGTATGCCGCTCCTACGCAATGGTCGTACACCGATAAGGGGGTCAACAAGTACAAGTTCGATCCGGACAAGGCGGGCAAGCTGCTTGACGAGGCCGGTTGGAAGACCGGCTCGGACGGGATTCGCGAAAAAGATGGCAGGAAGCTCACCGTCCGGTACCTGACTTCCAAGGACACGGATGAGACGATTCCGATTGCCACGGAGAACTACAAAGCCATCGGCATTGACTTCCAGCCTGAAGTGCTCGATGGCGACACCATCATCGAACGATGGACGCAGGGCGGCGATTGGGATTTGGTCGGCGGATTCCGCACCAACGGTTTGTCGGATCCGAACGACGCGATTTCCGAATTCGTCTCGCACGACAAGTCCATCAACCTCACGGGCTACCACAATGAGGAAGCCGACAAGCTCGCCAAGGAAGGGCTGTCCACTCAGGATAAGACAAAACGCAAGGCCATCTATGCGGAGCTCTACAAGGTTCTGAACAATGATCCGCCCACCATTCCATTGAGCTATCGGCAGTCCATCACGGCATGGAACACCCGTGTCAAGGGTGTTGAGAACTATTCGACCGGCAATAGCGATGCGGCGCTCGTCCTCGCGAAGCTTTCGATCGAATAGGCGGTCGGCTGCGTTTCGTGTCCAAAGCGTCGGATAACCGCTGATCGGCATGCATCATCGTCGTGGCCCCTTGCGAGGTCGGCTTGGGGCCACAACGTTCTGCGGTGTTTGGATACGCCGCTGTGATTGTTGATCATGCCTGAAAGGAAATTCGGTTCATGTTGCGATATACGTTACGGCGATTCGCCCAGATGGTGTTCATGCTTTTCCTGCTTTCCATCCTGGTGTTTTTCCTCTTTGCGTTGATGCCCGGTGATTTCTTCTCGGGAAACAGGAAGCTGAAACCCGCTCGACTGGCTGAGCTGCGCGCATTATACGGACTTGATCAGCCCACCATCGTTCGCTACTTCATATGGCTGAAGAACGTCTTCCACGGTGACTTCGGATGGTCGTTGCAATACAATGAGCCGGTCACGCGCCTCCTGAAGACGTACATGATGAATTCCTTCATCGTCGCTTTGGCCGCTGTGGTCATTGCGTGGACCGTTGCCGTGGTCATTGGCGTGTTCTCCGCGACTCACCAATACTCTCTGGTCGATAAACTGGTCACTGTTGTCGTCTTCGCCTCATTGTCGTTCCCTTCCTTCTTCATCGGTCTGCTGGCCATCAAATTCTTCGCGGTCGATCTTCGTTGGCTGCCGACCGGAGGCATGGTCGATACGGGGTCGAACAGTACCGGGTTCGCGTACGTTCTTGAGGTATTGCGGCACATGATCATGCCGACACTACTGTTGGCGTTCTTCTCAGCCGGTTCGTTGACCCGCTATTTCCGTTCCGGAATGTTGGATGTGCTGCGCATGGATTTTGTCCGTTGCGCGCGCGCCCGCGGCATCTCCGAGCGGTCGGTCGTCTTCGGCCATGCGCTGAGAAACGCCTTGTTGCCGGCTATCACGCTGCTTGCCTTCGAGATTCCCGGATTGTTCTCAGGCGCGATCATCACCGAACAGATATTCAATTGGCCGGGTATCGGCAGCATTCAGCTGGCGGCCTTGAACGCGCGTGACTATGAGGTGCTGATGACTTGTACGCTGCTGCTGTCGTTTTTAACGATTCTGGCCAATTTCCTGGCCGACATCATGTATGCCGCTGCGGATCCACGTGTCCGGTTGGCGCAGAAAGTTCAGGGTTGACATGGAACTACGTCGCAGTGAATCACGATCACGGTCGCAGCGATCAGCCAATGGGGGAAAGATGCGGAATTCTGGCGTTCGACCGTTATGGTATCGAAATCTTGTCCGGTTGGCGCACACACGTGCCGCGGCCGTCAGCATCGCCACGCTGGTTCTCGTGCTGTTGCTCAGTGTTCTGGGTCCTTTGTTCAGTCCATACGGGCAAAACCAGTTGGATGTTCCCAATGCCGAACAGGGCCCTACTCTGGACCATCTGCTTGGCACGGATGATTACGGGCGAGATATCCTTACACGATTGATGTATGCCGGTCGTATTTCCTTGACCATCGGATTGGCGTCCACGGTCCTTTCCGTGGTGCTTGGCGCCACGATCGGCATTGCGTCCGGTTATTTTGGCGGATGGGTCGATGCCGTTATCATGCGTTTTGCGGATTTGCTGATGTCGATTCCAAGTCTGCCTTTGTTGATCATCATGGCCGCATTGCTCTCGGAGTTCAAGGTTCCCGCGAGTTCCCGCATCTATGTGGTGATGGTCATGTTGTCGATTATCGGCTGGCCGGGTATGTCGCGCATGATCCGCGGTGAAGTGCTTTCATTAAGGGAACGTTTGTATATGAAAGCCACCGAGGCGTTGGGCCTGAGCACAAGGTCGAGGCTGCTTCATCATCTGCTGCCCAATGTGCTGCCGCTGTTGATTGTGCAGACCACGTTAAGCGTCGCCGGCGGCATTCTCATGGAATCCACGTTGAGCTTCCTGGGGCTTGGAGTCGTGCCGCCGAATGCGTCGTGGGGAAATATGATGGCGGCGGCTTCCAACCTCATGGACTTTCAGAAACGTCCATGGCTTTGGATTCCGCCGGGGGTCGCCGTATTCGTTACGGTGGTGGCCATCAATGTCTTGGGTGATCGGCTACGCGACATCTACGATCCGAAGAATGAAAGGGCGTGAGGCATGGTTATTGCTTACGATACGGGAAATGGTTCGGATACGCATGAGCCGTTGCTGCGCGTGCGTGATCTGTGTGTCGAATTTCCTCTGGATGGAGGAGAGGTCCGCCATGCGGTCAATGATGTGAGCTTCGATGTTCCTCAAGGTTCGGTGACGTGCTTGGTGGGTGAGTCCGGTTCCGGAAAATCCGTCACCGCCATGTCCACGATTGATCTGGTGGATGAGCCTGGACGAATTGTGAGTGGAACCATCACCTTTGATGGTCGTGACGTGTTATCGCTCAACCACAAGAATCTTGAGCGGCTGCGTGGTGAAGGAATCTCCATGATCTTCCAGGAACCCATGCATTCATTGAATCCGGTGCTGCGCGTAGGAAAGCAGCTTAGCGAGACCATACAGGTGCATAGCGGTGCCTCCAGGGAATCCGCCTGGAAGCGTTCCATGCAGTGGCTGAAGCGTGTGGGATTGCCGAATCCCGAGCGCGTCATGAACATGTACCCGCACGAATTGTCGGGAGGCATGGCCCAGCGTGTGATGATCGCAATCGCCTTGTGCTGTGGCCCGAAACTGTTGATTGCCGATGAGCCCACGACCGCGCTCGATGTGACCATCCAGGCTCAGATCATTCATCTGCTGTTGAAACTGAAGGAGGAGATAGGCCTTTCCATCCTCTTCATTACGCATGATTTTGGCGTGGTCGCGGAAGTGGCGGATTACGTCGTGGTGATGTATGAGGGCAAGGTCGTGGAACATGGCGATGTGTATGGTATCTTCGACCATCCGCAGCATCCATATACCAAGGCATTGCTGGAAACTCGTCCGATGATCGGCGCGCGTCGTCATCGCCTGCCCACGGTCCGTGATCTGGTGCCTCGGTTCTCGGCGTTGTCTGGTGGGAATTCCCTGGCTGTGCTCGATGATGCCTCGGCGCCCGAGGACGGGGAATGGAATCATGGGCGCAATGATTCCCGCGAAAGCCCGATAGCGTTGGCGAAGCCGGATGAGCCTTTGGTGGAGGTCAAACATCTTAAGAAATACTTTGTGTCGCAAGAAGGTTTCTTCTCTCGCACCACCCATACGGTGCGTGGTGTCAATGACGTCAGTTTCGAGATATTTCCCGGAGAGGCAGTGGGCTTGGTGGGAGAATCAGGCTCGGGTAAGACGACTTTGGGGCAGACCATCCTCCGACTGCAGAACAAGACCAGCGGGGAAGTCAGGTTCCGGGGGCAGAATATATTCGATCTGGACCGCGATAGTCTGCGTGATTTGCGCCCGCAGATGCAGTACATCTTCCAAGATCCATATAGTTCCCTGAATCCTCGTCTACCCATCATCACGGCGATTGGCGAGCCGATGCTCGAGCATGGACTCGCCGACAGGACGAACGTGCGTGATCGGGTGGCGGATGTATTGCGGCTATGCGGCATGGATACCGATGCCTTGGATCGATATCCGCATGAGTTTTCGGGCGGTCAGCGGCAGCGTATCGGCATTGCTCGGGCGATGGGTTTGAAGCCGGATTTCGTGGTGGCCGATGAACCCGTGGCTTCACTGGATGTATCCGTGCAGGCGCAGATCATCAATCTTTTCAGTGATCTGCAGGAGCGGCGAGGCACGACTTTCATGTTCATCTCGCATGATCTCAGTGTTGTGGAGCACTTGTGCTCACGACTGATGATCATGTATCTGGGTGTGATCGTGGAAGTCGGAAGTCGAGAGGAGATTTTCTCCAATCCGATCCACCCTTATACCAAGGAGCTTTTGGATGCGATTCCTGCGGCGAATCCGAAGGGGAGGCATGCTCTGCGGAAGTCGGATTCCGAACCCTTCGCGGTTCGAAGATCGTATGCGCATGACATTCGTGAAGGACAGGTGCCGGAGTTACGCAAGGTCAATGAGCATCATTGGGTGGCTTGGAGCTGATACCTGCAGGATTATGCATTGCGTCTTTCCTCTGTTGGAGTGGATCGGGTTCACAACGAGTGGGAGGCGGTGCCGGTCCTAGGTCTCGGTGATCTGGGCGGAGGGGCCCTGGATTTGTTGCAGATCTGGGGAAGCTACCTGGCGAATACCCCGGAAGAGGACCTGGCGTCATGGCTGCACACTCATCTCGGCGAGCAAGACGCCCGTATGGGATTCAGTTACAGCGATGTTCTCGCGGACTGTGATGAATGGTTGCTGGCGCGGTCCATGCAGAGCAATTCCTCCGAAAGGTCTTTGTCCACCGCTATGCGGGACATGTTCGCGCACTACTTAAGATTTGGGCAGGCCTGTTCGTTTATATATGCATTGTAATTATGCCTAAAAAAAGAAGAGGCAAAGATACGCAGAGCATGAAAAATGACACAATTCCGATTACGACATGTGAAGCCATCGACGTATCCAAGTCAGGCACATTGGGATATAAGCTTCGAATGACGGATTTCACGCAAGAAACAACCGGTATCATCACCCAACAGAGAAAACCTAAGCCCAGCACTGCTGTAAGTCTGGAGCCATACGTATTCAAATCACTGCAGGGTGGAGGAGAAAGTGTCAACACGCTGCAAACGAGGCTGTAATTATCGCGTTCAGCCCATGTCATTACTGCTGGTGAAAGCAACAGTAATCCCAGCCACCACAGCACACGTCTGGTCTTGCCCAAAGCCACATAGCATCTACTCGCCTTAAGGAATTTGGTAGCTGCTTTCGGTGCCAAAGCATATTTCTTGCCGGAAAAATTTTCTGACGTATCTTCCAGGCCATGTTTCTTCCCAGTGTCATCGATCATAGCCGGATTCGCTTTGCAAATGTGGCGTTCGTTTCCGGCATCGCCCTCCGCCTTGATGCCGTCCGTGGACCCGGTGTTCCCGCGCCCGTCCGCCGGCTTGCCCATGTCCCCTCCGATCTGTCGAGGTGCCCGTTCCGCGCGTCCGTTCTCTGCGCGCCCGCCCGGCGTGCGCCGTCGCCGGCCAGTCTAGGGCCGGATGACGCGAGCGGGGAGGCCCGCGCCGTTTATCGGCACGGAACCTCCCCGCTCGCTTTTGTCGATCGGTCGGCCGGGAATCAGCCCGTGTTCTGCAGGCCGGCAGCAACACCTGAAACGGTGCAGAGGATCAGGTAGATGAATCCTGCCTGCTGGCTTTGCGAGAGCTCTTCCTTGTCCACCTTCTTGCGCAGCGACTTGAGCGCCAGCACCTGAGTGACGGACAGCGCGTCCACGTATGGGGAGCGGATGCGGATGGCCTGGCCGAGCACGTGACGGTGCTGCAGCGGCCACTTGTCGCCCACGATGGCCAGAACCCACTTGCGGGTGAGCTCCATCTCGTTGAGCACCTTCTCATTGAGGTCCTCGCGGTCGCCGAGGGCAAGGTACATCCTGGCGATGCGCTCATCCGTCTTGGCGATGGACATCTCGATGTTGTCGATGAACGTGGAGAACAGCGGCCATTCCTCGTAAGCCTGACGCATGGTCTCCAGATCGCCGAACTTCTCGCATGCGGTGCCGAGACCGTACCAAGCGGCCAGGTTGATGCGGGCCTGGGCCCAGGAGAAGATCCACGGAATCGTACGCAGGTCGTCGAGCGACTTGGCGCCGAGGCCACGCTTGGCCGGGCGGGAGCCGATCGGCAGCAGGCCGATTTCGGTCAGCGGCGTAACGATCGAGAACCACGGAGCGAAGCCATCGGTGTTCAACAGGTCGAGGAAACGGTTGTGCGCGGCCTCGTCGAGCTGAGCGGCCATGTCGGCGTACCTCTCGGTCATCTCGGTGTTGCGCTTCTCCACACTCGGCGCGGACTGCAGCAAGGTCGCCGCAGCCACGGACTCGACGTGGCGGATGGCCAGCACCGGGTTGCCGTAACGGGCGAAGATGACCTCGCCCTGCTCGGTGAGCTTGAAGCGGCACTTGACGGAACCGACCGGCTGGGCGAGCACCGCGCGGTTGGCGGGGCCGCCGCCACGACCGACGGCACCGCCGCGGCCATGGAACAGGGTCAGGTCGATGTCGTGCGACTCAGCCCATTTGGCGATGCGCTCCTGAGCGGAGTGCAGGGCCAGCGTGGCGGAGGTCGGGCCGGCGTCCTTCGAGGAGTCGGAGTAGCCGAGCATGACCTCGAGCTTGTTGCCGGTGGCCTTCAGACGAGCCTGAACCTCGGGGATCTTGATCATTTCCTCGAGCACGTCCACCGAGTTCTGCAGATCCTCAAGCTGCTCGAACAGCGGGATCACGTCGATGGTGGGCACGTCCTCCGGGTGGGAGAAGGCCAAGCGGTTGAGCTCGTAGACATCCTTGATGTTCTGGGCGCTCTTGGTGAAGGAGATGATGTAGCGGCGGGCGGCCTTGAGGCCGTTGCGCTTCTGGATGGCCCCGAGCGCGCGGAAGGTGTCGAGCACCTCGTGGGTCATCGGCTGCAGATCGCCGCGTTCGCCGTGCAGACCATGTTCGCGGATGTCCGCAAGGGCGCGGGCATGCACCACGGAGTGCTGACGGAACTCCATTTCGACCATATGGAAGCCGAAGGTCTGCGCCTGCCAGATAAGGTCCTGCAGCGGGCCGTAGGCGGAACGCTTCGCGCCGGCAGTGGCCAACGACTGCTGCACCACCTTGAGGTCGGCGATGAAATCGTCGCAGGAATGGTACATGAGATCGGCGTCACGTTCGATGGTGTAGTGCAGACGGTCGGCCATCACCAGCATGACCGCGCGGTGCAGTTCCTTGTTGGAGATCAGGGCGGCCTTGTCGGTCAGACGCTCGCTCATTTCCTTCTGGTGGCTCCACAGGTTCTTGAGCTCGGCGCTCGGCGGCGTGGTCTCGGCCTCCATCGTGAGGTTGCGGCCCACTGTACGGGTGGCTTCCTCGAGAGCGGCGATCACGTGATCGGAGAACTTGCGGGCCACAGCGCGGCTCACCTTGGCGGTGACGTTCGGGTTACCGTCACGGTCGGAGCCAATCCAGCTGCCCGGGTGGAAGAACGCGGGGCAGACAGGTTCGACGAGTCCGGCCTGGTCGCCCAGAATCCAGTCGTCGAAGCGACGGTAGACCTTGGGGATGGTGTGGAACAGCGTGTTGTCGAAGATGTCGAGAATCGTGTCCGCTTCCTCAACCGGGGTC